>Ga0208316_1000067_pt1 | contig 142703 bp, 133 predicted proteins | sample MalvireepMed_231_FD_184240 | JGI IMG/M metagenome (GOLD analysis project Ga0208316, IMG submission 184240) | Marine viral communities from the Global Malaspina Expedition - Malaspina viral metaG DeepMed_231 (SPAdes) (version 2) | ecosystem: Environmental > Aquatic > Marine > Oceanic | place... | reverse complement strand
AAAGGGGGAGTTGTGCCTGAATGCCGGAAACTGGCTAAATAATCGCCAACTTCGACCATGACCACTCGGATCTGGCACTACCAGGCTTGGTCTGCGAAGGTTGTTGGAGCACTATGAGAAATCCGGGCTAGTATACCCACGCTACTTCGATAAGCGCTCCAGAGCTCAACAAGTAAAACACAGAACTATGCAGGCCGCCTGGCGAGATGCCTGCAAGACAGCAGGCTATGGAGGCATGTACCACCTCAGAGACCTCCGCAAGAAAGGACTGACCGAAGAATTCCTGAGCCAAGGAGAAAACGACAAAGGCGGACATGAAACGCAGGCCATGCGGAATCATTATCGGTTGATCAAGCCGCCTAAGCGGGCGAGGACAACGATCAGATTTGAGCGGGAACAGAAACTTTCTGAGTGAGTTAGATAAAACCGAAAAATCTCCAACGGACCTGATTGCTATAGAACTTCTACTGAGAGTACACTCATTGTGTACACGGATAGGGTGAGAATTATGCAAACGATCAATGTTCGAGAAACTCGGGAAAAGCTCTCAAATCTTCTGGACACTGTGGCCGCGGGAGAAGAGGTTGTAATTCTGCGCCACGGTAAACCTGCCGCACGCCTAACCGCGGCCTTGCCCGAAAAGATTCATTTTCCAAACCGTTCGGAACTCAGGGCATCTCTGCCACCCGTCCGGGAAAGCTCTGCCCATGCGGTGCGGGAACTCAGAGACGAAGAGCGCTATTAATGTTGTACTTCGATACCAGCGCCGTTCTCCCCTACTACAGACAAGAGCAGGCTAGCGATCGAGTTCAGGCATTGCTTGAGTCGCAAACCCACCCTGTTCTTATTAGTCATCTGACGGAAGTCGAGGTGGCAAGCGCACTGGCTCGGTGGGTTCGGATGGGAGAGCTCAGCGAACCCCAGGCGAACCGGATCGAAAGTGCATTCCACGATGATGTCAGCCATGGGCGCTTCAGCCTGTGCCCCATTGAAATGGCCCACTATAAACGGGCCAGCCACTGGATTGGCACAAGGAAGACAAGCTTGAGAACGTTGGATGCACTTCATTTGGCATGCGCAGAACATCACCAGGCTCAACTTATCAGTGAGGATGAAGCGTTGGTGAACGCGGCGGTTTTCTTTGGCATAGACGCCAGACTTGCTTCAAAGGGCGACTGAGCACCATGGCTAGCCCAAAACACCTCACTCGAACACTTTTTGAGCAGTGGGAAACTGTCGAGGCACTGGTTCGGGCCACCCGGGAGATGCCGGCGTTCTCCGAGGAACAGGTTCTTGCTGCCATTCGCCAGGCTCAACCGGCCCTGGACGACGTTCAGGTCAGGGAGGCTCTCCGTAGGCTTTTGGCAAGTGGCGCACTGGAGGTTCAAAGTCGCTCTGAAAGCTTCGTGGTCAATACCCATGTACTTGAGTTTGTCCGTGGCCTGACGCATGAACACGAACTGGGACTGTCATCAGTCATTCAGGCGCGCATCGAAGCAATTCGTGGCGCAACAGAAACCCTCACCGCAGGTATCGAAGCCGGAGATACCGGTCAGCAGACCCAGGCCATTAACCGACTATCTACCCTGTTCAGAGATATTGCCCGTCAGCTCGAGCAGGACCGCCATGCGATTGCCGAGCTGGCCGAGCAGGCAAAATCAGCAGACACTCGGGCTCCCATAGCAAAACGCTACAAGTCCGTCCTCGACGCCTACGATCAGTATGTTGAACCAATGAACGAGATGATGGATTCCGGACCTTCCGGCATTTTCTACCACCACCTCGCCGCAGCGGAAGACGCCCTCGACCTGGGCTACAATCGCCTCGTCACCAAAGGCGCGCTCTACAGCCACCTCAACCGTCTCCGGCACGTTGGTTATCAGGCTAAGGAACTTCGACGGCTTGGGCGAATTACCGCTCAGCAATGCGCTGATATTCTGTTTCCGCTGCGAGAAGAAGCGCGCCAGCATAACAATCTTTCCTCAGCCATCAGCCGATTGCTGGGGCAGGTTCGCAAAAAAGGGCTCAACCGCACCTTTCGCAAACGCCAAGATCAGTCCTGGCTGCCGGTGTGGCGCGTGAATCAGAGCCGCAGTGTGTCTGTAGGCGACGAGGTCAAAACAATCATGGCGGAAGCGAGGAACTTTGAGCCTACTGAACGGGAGTTTCCAGGCGAAGTGGATGCGGCGCCCATAACCATTGCTGAGTGGATTGACGAAGAACAGCTCCGGCAACGGTTGTTAAAGGACCTCCCGGTCGGCAACCTTTTGGAGTGGCTGAAGCATCACTACCCCTCCCTGCCTGACCAGGTTCTTCTGCGGCTCTACCATGACCTGGCACGAGAGGATCAATGGGAGTTGGAACTGGACGCACAGCCCAGAACATCTAACCTTTCCCGGGTTTCAGTGCATTACTGGCCCTACCGTCTGACACAACCGGTGAATGAAACTCGTGAGTAACACCAGCCAATTCCAGCAAATCGCCAGCAACCTGCCATACCTCGCCCATCTTTTTCGATGGTTCAACCGGGGCCGGCATCTCAACCGGATCTCAGAACCAGCATTGTGGGAAGAGCTTGAACGCAACCTCGACGATTATGTGGCCATTTTTACCGCACTGGGTTTTGACCTTCGCCTTGATGGCCGGGGCTTCGCCTGGTTCCATCAGGACGACGGCAGCAGCAATACAAACAAAGCCACCCGGCAACTGGCCTTGTTGTTCATGGTCATCTTTGATACTCAAGCGGATGCCGGCATTCCGCTGATGAAATTCGAGCATTGGCGAATCGATCAAACCCTGCTGACAACGGTTTTCGAGCAACACCAGGACTTGCTGAAGGCAGAAGAGCTGGATCTGTCCGGCCTGGTGAGCCTGATGAGAACCGCAGAAAACTTCGGCTTTGCCCGTTACGATAGCGGAGCTTGGCAGCTGTTGCCTGCTGTGTGTCGTTACCTGGATCATTACGAAGAACTGGCCAGCCAGGTGGATCAGGATGAAGATGTTTCCTGGGCTGGCGATCAGGATGACGAGGATAATTCCCTATGAGTTCCGATTACGGCTTCCAGCAGCTGGTACTTCTCAACAGCGCCGGCTATGAGCGCGCAGAGCTCCCTCTGGATGAGTCAGTTTCTCTCATTGCCCCCAACAATACTGGCAAGACCAGCCTGATTAACGCACTGCAATACCTGCTGATTATCGACAAGCGGCACCTGGATTTTGGCGCCCACGACAAAGACAAAGCGAGACGTTTCTACTTCCCATCCAATAGCAGCTATATCCTGCTGGAAGTCACTTTGCCTGAATCCGGCTCAGTGGTGCTGGGGTGTGTGGGCAAGGGGTTTAGCCATGACTACGCCTATTTTGCTTATCGGGGCCCTCTGAAAATTGAGGAGTACAAGCTGGACAATGGCAAGCTGGTGACTCAGCCACAGCTGTTGGAGCAACTGGCTCAACACGGGCGAACGGCCAATTTCTACTCATCGACTGAGTTTGCCGAAATGGTCTACGGCGGTGCCCGTAAGCAGGGACAGACCAGCTCCGAATTTACCGTTTTCCGGCTGGAGAACCGCAAGGATGCAAATGCCTACCGTCAGGTTCTTACTCGGACCCTACGCTTGGACAAACTCAGTTCCGGCGAAGTAAAACGTCACCTGCTCCAAATATTCAGTCGTCAGTTGCCGGACTCCGTGGTGGATTTCAAACAGGAATGGGACAAGGCCTTCGCCGAGGTCAACCAGGATCGGGAACAATACCGATCCGCCAAAAATCAGCAAACACTGATCGACGAACTGGAGCGCCAGCAGGAAGAGCGCCTCGCCATCCGAGGCCGGATCATTGCCCGACGCCCGCTCATCGACGATGGGCTGGAGCGCTGGCAGAATCACTATCAGTCAGAAAGCAAAAACCTCCAACATCAACATGATAAGTTGCAGGAGCAAGAAGCAGACCTGCTTGAGAGGGACAGGGAACAAACCCGTCGCCAGAGTGAGCTCAACCAGCAACTGGAGGCCCTGAATAAAGATGAGCACCGTCGTCGCGAACTGGAGAACCGGCTCGCGCTGATTAATGAACGTAGCCAGCTTGAGCAACAACTTGCCAGCACCATCACAGAACGCAACCGCCATATCGCCTTGCTCGACAATGCCTGTGGGCAACCTGCTCCTGCCATTGAGCACCAGCTGCGGCGGGAGAACCAAGAGCTATCAAACCTGCGCAAGGAACAGGAAACGCTCTCGGACAATCTTTATCTCACACTGAAACAGCAGATCTCAGCAGAGCAACTCAGCATTCTCAACCGAGGGCTCAACCGGCAACTGCTCACTCTGCCCCCTGGGGACTATCAACTCGAGTCTCAGCAGCTTCTACAGTGGCTGCAAGACATGCCCGAAGACTGGTTTGAACTCCCCGGGCTGAATCTGTCTGTTGCAAACCAGGCACCACAGTATGAACAGCGATCAGAAAAAGAGGTTGCCCAACTGATTGAGGATTGCCGGGGTCGGCTTCGGCAATTGCAGGAACAGAAGGCCGCCACCGAGCAATTAGATACCCAGAAGAAGCGCACGGAAGAACTCGAGCAGGAAGTAAAAAGCCTAGAAAAGGATCTGGAACAGTTTGACGAGCTGGCTCAACTTCAGAAATCGTGCCCGGATCGCCTGAAAGCAATGGAGGCAGCCAAGCAGGAGCTGGCAGAAATAGAGCACGCCCAAAAACAGGCTGGTGCCCAGCAACAAGCATTCAGGGAGCAGATTCAGGAAGTCGCCAATCAGCGGCAAGCACTGGATGCCGAGCACCAGGAGATAGATGGCATTCGTCAAAACCGTGGCGACACCGACGATCAGTTCAACTGGCTGGCTGACCTCCCCCACACGCCATGGGTAGGCGACCCCTTGCTACCGCTCGACCAGCTTGCGAAAACGCTGCGGGACTATCAGCGGGACTGCTACGAGCTGAAGGAACTGGACCGGGAGCTGCACCACCAGCGCATAACCCTGCACAGCGGCGGCCTGACCAAGTTCCAGTATGCTCCCAGCCCGGAAGAAGAAATCCGGTTGATGGTGGAGTTCCGCCATCATCTTGTCCGAGAGGCAGAAGCACTGGAAAAGAAAGCCCGCAGTGCCGTGGTCACTGTGACGGCCAGCCTCCGGGATCTTCGAGGCAACCTGCAGTCATTCGAGAATGCCATGCATGAATTCAACCGGCTGATCAGCCGCAGGAAGTTGTCAGACCTCAAGGTATTCCGCATTCAGCCCGTTCACGAGAATCACCTTGTCGAAGCGATCGACTTGCTGATCCAAACAGCAGAAAAAGTCGAGTCCGGTGAATCCTTCGAACTGTTTAACCAGTCCAGCGTGCTGGACGACCGACAGCTTGACTACGCGCGCCAGTTACTGATAGATGAAGGTAGCGCGCGCCACGGGCTGAAGGTTGCCGATCTGTTTCGCCTCACCTTCGAGCTAGCCAAGGAAAATCAGGACGTGGAAAGCTTTGATGACATCGACAGCGCAGCTTCCAACGGCACCGTGCTCATGGCCAAGTTGGTCACCGGCCTGGCTATGCTCCATCTTATGCAGGACAAGCGCCGTAGTGTTCAAGCTCTTTGCTACCTGGACGAAGCCCTGGCGCTGGATGCTGCAAACCAGAGAAGCCTGATCAAAACCGCTTCCGAATTCGGTTTCGCGCTAATGTTCGCTTCCCCTTCACCGTTGATTACCGCCCATTACTGCGTCCCTATTCAACAGATGAGCAACGGCAAGAACCACATCAGCCGCAAGCACTGGCAGATTCTGCAGCCACTTGAAGCCATCGAGGCATGAGCTCCCCCTAATGAACAGATCGCTCAGAGAAGCATTGGTCAAACTTGAGGGTTCCGGCGGAGAATGTCTTGGCTCACGGTTCACCCCCTCACAAAAACGGGTGCTTGATGAGTTTTTGCTCAGGACCGCGTGCATAACCAAGATGCGCAAGGGCAATGGCACCGTCTATCGAGTCAGCAACTCGCCGGTATTCAAACAGAACCTTCAGGAGTTAAGACCTGATCCGGAATCTGGCGCTCAGGCTCTGCCGATTCGGGCACAAAACCTTTCGCTTACCCGGTCCTCGAAAGGTCGAAAGAATTCGCACGAGGCCTCTTACAGGCTACTGAAAGCAACGACCCCGGGCGTAACCTGGAAGTGTGACGGAAAGGCGCTTGATTTATGGCATCTGACATCCATCGCCGGCGCCCTCGCCGTCGATATCAGCCAGAATGAAACGCCTCTGGCCACCGACAGCGTCTTATGGCTGGTGGAAAATCAGGGCCTGCTGGATGACATCAGCTGGGTGCCTGAAGGCTTGCACGGATCTGTACTCTATTATCAGGGCCAGCTCAGTGAACGGCTGATAGAGTGGCTATGCGGGAAAAAACGAAGTCCACGGATTCTGATCTTTCCAGACTACGATGGCGTCGGACTCGAGAACTATGCCCGCCTGCGCAAAGCGCTGGGTGAGGACGCCGAACTATGGCTAATGCCTGACTGGAAACGCAAACTGGAGCGCTATGGCAATTCTGAGGTATGGCGAAATAATCTCAAGTATGTCGCCAATGCCGAGGCAAGTTTAAATTTGGATCAGGAACCCGATGAGGTGCTGGAGCTTATTGAGGCCCTTAAGCTGAGCGGTAAGGCGTTAGAGCAAGAGGCTGTGTTTTTGGTCGCAACAGACAGCTAATCGCGCTTGTTCAAGATGCCCTGCACATTCAATCGTCCGCTCTTCTGCCACGGATTGAAGCGGATAATATTTTGGGTTTAATTTGGATATTTTTTGGGTGAGAAAATCAACTAAATGGAGATGAGGTAATTCGTTGATTTTAAAAGGTAAAAATGGAGGCGCGGGTCGGAATCGAACCGGCGTACACGGAGTTGCAGTCCGCTGCATAACCACTCTGCCACCGCGCCGGAAAAGATCGAAGGGATCGGATCTTTGTGCTCTCAGGTGGGCAATGAGAGACTTGAAATTGGAGCGGGAAACGAGATTCGAACTCGCGACCCCAACCTTGGCAAGGTTGTGCTCTACCAACTGAGCTATTCCCGCTCTTTGTTTCCGGGGCATTGCCTCGTCAACGGCTGCGTATTCTACGGATTACCGTTCGGGCGTCAATAGTTTTTTATCAAGTTTTTGTTTTATTGGAGATTGTGGGCAAAGTTTGGCCAATTGCGCGGCAGCATGCAAACATGCACCTTCGTCACTGGCAGAGATCCCCCGCACTCTTTAAGCTAGGGATTGGCAGGCAACATCACTCAGGGATTCGACAGAACGTGCCCAGTCCTGATTCATCCGAGCAGACCGATCCACAACAACCGACGTCCAGCCCCGGATCCGTCACCGTTGAAGCCGGCACTCTGAGTGTTAACGGCGACTGGCTGTTGAGCCATTACCGGTCTCTGGCGTCCCTGGCGTCGTCAATGTCACCCAGGGATATGAGTAAACTGTCGATCGACCTCTCGGGGCTGACGCGGATTGATACCGCCGGAGCCTCACAACTGGCCACCCTGATCGGCCCAGAGCGTTTGCTCGAAGCCGCCTCGGCCGATAGCGAATTGCCCCGGGAAACATCCGCCCTGATCGCTGCTGTCTGCGAGGCCATGAAAAATCAGCCCGAGACGGATCGGCGCGCGCCTTCCCTCGTTTGGAGCTTTGTGACCGGAACCGGCCAGAAGGTGGAGAGCATCTTCCGGCTTTTGTGGATCCTTGTGGGCTTTATTGGCCAGACGCTCGGCACCCTGGCCTGGAACCTTCCCCGGCCCTGGCGGTGGCGGATGACGCCCTTTGTGGCTGCGGTTCATGACACCGGCCTGAATGCCCTGCCCATCGTGGCACTGCTGACGTTTCTGGTGGGCGCTGTGGTGGCTTTTCTGGGTGCAACCGTGCTGGACGATTTCGGCGCCACCATTTACACGGTGAACCTGGTGGCGTTCTCCTTCCTGCGGGAATTCGGGGTGCTTCTGGCCGCGATCCTTCTGGCGGGCCGAACCGCCAGCGCGTTCACCGCCCACATTGGCGCCATGAAGGTTAACGAGGAGCTGGATGCCATCCGTACCCTGGGCCTGAACCCCATTGAACTGCTCGTGCTGCCCCGGGTAATGGCCATGATGGTGAGCCTGCCCATTCTAACCTTCGTGGGCATGATCTCGGGTATGGTGGGCGGCGCCATGGTCTGCGCGCTGGTGCTGGATATAACGCCGACGCAGTTCATGGCCATTGTGGAGCGGGACATCGCCCTCCAGCATTTCGTTGTGGGCATTGTAAAGGCGCCGATCTTTGCCTTCCTGATTGCCGTGATTGGCTGCCTGGAAGGCTTCAAGGTGGCTGGCAGTGCCCAATCGGTGGGTGAGCACACCACATCCAGCGTGGTTCAGTCGATCTTCATGGTGATCCTGCTGGATTCCATTGCTGCACTATTCTTTATGGAAATGGGCTGGTGATCATGGCAGATATGGCAGCGTCTCCAAATCCTCAAACAAGCAATGAGCCGGTCATTGAGGTGCGGGACCTGTGCAACCGCTTTGGCGATCACATTGTGCACGAGGACCTCGACCTGGATCTCCTGCGAGGTGAAATTTTGGGCGTGGTCGGAGGTTCCGGTACGGGCAAGACGGTACTTTTGCGCAGCATCGTTGGCCTGAATACGCCAGCTTCTGGCCATATCCGGGTGTTTGGCGAGGATCTTATCCAGCTTTCGGCACGGGCGCGTTCGCGCATAGAGCAACGCTTCGGGGTTCTGTTCCAGGGTGGCGCCCTGTTTACCTCCCTCAACCTGCAGGAGAATATCGCCGTTCCCCTGATTGAACACGCCGGCCTGAAGCGGTCTGAGGCCGAACAGCTGGCCCGGATGAAGCTGGCGCTGACCGGTTTACCACCTGACGCAGCGGTTCGTTACCCGTCCGAACTCTCCGGCGGTATGGTGAAGCGGGCGAGCCTGGCCCGGGCCCTGGCACTCGATCCGGAGATCCTGTTTCTGGATGAGCCCACGGCGGGCCTGGACCCCATTGGGGCAGCGGCATTCGACCGGCTGATTGTGACGCTCCGGGATGCCCTGGGGCTGACTGTGTTTCTGGTCACCCATGATCTGGACACCCTCTACTCAACCTGTGACCGGGTTGCGGTACTGTCACAGCGCAAGGTGCTGGTAGCTGATACGCTGGAGAAGGTTGCGGCCACGAAGGACGATTGGGTCCAGGACTACTTTAACGGGCCCCGTGGCCGGGCAGCGAGTTACGCATTCAGGGATCATCTGGAAAAACGGAATCAGGAGCAGTAACCATGGAGCCGAGGGCCCACCACCTGATCATTGGCCTGTTTACCATCCTGGCCTTTGCCGCCGCCTTGATCTTTTCTCTGTGGCTGGCGAAATCCTCCGCCGATCGGGAATGGGGCTACTACGAGATCGTGTTCGACCACGCCGTCGGCGGCCTGTCCGAAGGCAACCCTGTGCTCTACAGCGGCGTTCAGATCGGCGATGTGGTGGAGCTGAGGTTGGACCCGGACAATCCTGGGCATGTGCGGGTTCTGGTTCGGGTGGATCAGTCGGTTCCCATTCGGGAGAACACGAAAGCCGGCCTGGTGCTCGCCAATATCACCGGCAGCATGAGCGTCCAGTTCAGCGGTGGAAGCCCCGACAACCCCGCGTTGAAAGGTGACGAGGACAACCCGCCGGTGATCATTGCCGAGCCCTCGGCGTTCACCAGCCTGCTTTCCAACGGCGAGCAACTCCTGGCCAAAGCCGACCAGCTGCTTACCAGCGCGACGGCGCTGTTATCGGCTGACAACATCGACAATGCATCGGCCATCCTGGAAAACACACGGGAAGCCACAGACGCCCTGCTCGACCGTCGCGACCAGCTGATCGCCCTGCTCGAACAATTCGATGCCGCCGCCATTCGTGCCGAAGAAGCTGCGATCAAAGTCTCCAACGTTTCGGATAACGCCAACGAACTGCTGCAAAACGATGGCCAGCGGGTTCTGCAATCCATGGACAAAGCACTCGCGGTAATTACCACCACCATGGCGCGGATTGATGAGCTGACCCGTAACAACCAGGGGGCAATGGATGCCGGTCTCCAGGGCATGGGAGAGTTGGCGCCCGCACTGCGGGAGCTGAGGGCAACCCTGAGGAGCCTGAACCAGTTTACTCATCGCCTGGAGCAGGATCCCACTGGCACCCTGTTCGGCAATGAAACCATGAAGGAGATGGCACAGTGACATTGAGGTCAATCAGAAACCTGACACTTCTCCTGGGTGCTGCCTTTGCCAGTGGCTGCACGGTGTTTCCGAACCCGGAGCCACCGAGGGTTATGGACCTGGCAGTGGTCCAGGCGGCTCCAACGGCGGAGCAACCGGTTCAGGCATCCCTTCGCGTTGATACACCCTACGCCTCAGAGCCTTTTAACGGATCGCTGATTCTGGCCAAACCCACGCATCAGGAGTTCCGGGCCTACGAGGGAACCCGCTGGCGGGATTCGGCACCGGTGGTGGTTCGGGATATGCTGGTCAGCAGCCTTCGTCAGAGTGGCGCCTACGCGAATGTTATTACGGATACCAATCCGGCACAGGCTGAGTTGACCCTGGTCACCGAACTCTCGGCATTTCATTCGGAAACCCCGGAATCCGGTCCGCAGGTGGTTATCGAGCTGCACCTGCAGATGATTCACAACCGCTCGCGGGCCAGGCTGTGCACTCGCTCTGTGCGGGTTGTGGCACCGGCATCAGGCACATCGGTTGACCAGATTGTTGAGGCCTTCGGAACCGCTGGCAGCAATCTGGCCGCCAGGGTGATTGAATGGGCTACGACGTGTGACTATCCGTCTGACCTGAGGCCTTCTCCGGGAATAGATCCGCCCAAGCAGCCTTGAGGTAGAGGCCCATGGACCAGAGGGTGAGAATCGCGGCGATATAGAGCAACGCCAGGGCGACATTGGCCCAGAGTACACCGGGAGGAAACGCCAGAAGGCCGACAATAGCGGCCATTTGCGCGGTGGTCTTGATCTTGCCGATGTACGAAACCGCCACGCTGGCGCGGCTGCCGATTTCCGCCATCCACTCCCGCAAGGCGGAAATGACTATCTCACGGCCGATGATAACGGTGGCCGGAATCGTCAGCAGAATCGCCGAGTGCTCCTCGATCAGCACAGCCAGTGCAACGGCTACCATGAGTTTGTCCGCGACCGGGTCCAGGAACGCGCCGAACGGGGTGCTCTGGTCGAGTTTGCGGGCCAGATAACCGTCCAGCCAGTCGGTGGCCGCCGCCAATCCGAAAATGGCCGCGCTCACGAGGTAGCTCCACCCCACCGGAAGATAGAAAATCACCACGAACACCGGAATCATGATGATGCGGGAGAGGGTGAGGATGTTTGGTAAATTCATGCTGTCCTTACTCGTCGTGCAATGCTGCGTATATGGTTTCGGCCAGTGATTTGCTGATGCCCTGCACTTTGGTCATCTCATCAACCCCGGCCTTGCGGAGTTCCTGTATTCCGCCAAAATATCGAATCAGGTCGCGACGCTTCTTCGGCCCCACGCCCTCAATGCCTTCCAGTGTAGACTGCCGGCGCTTTTTGTCCCTCCGGGCCCTGTGCCCGGTAATAGCAAAACGGTGGGACTCATCCCGGATATGCTGGATCAGGTGCAGCGCTGGCGAATCTGCCGGCACCCGGAACACATCCCCGGTCATCGCATCAATAAGCTGCTCCATGCCTGCACGACGGGTCACGCCCTTGGCGACACCGATCAGCGGGATATCGGAAATCTCTAGTTCATCAAAAACTTCCCGGGCAATATTCAACTGCCCCTTACCACCGTCTATGAAGACCAGATCCGGGCGTTTGCCCTCGCCGGCCACCATCCGCTTGTAGCGACGGGAAAGCACCTGGCGCATGGCGGCGTAATCATCGCCGGCCGTAACCCCCTCGATATTGTACAGGCGGTAATCACTCTTCACGGGGCCATTCTCATCGAAAACCACGCAGGATGCGACGGTATTTTCCCCGTGGCTGTGGCTGATATCGAAACACTCCATGCGTGACGGCGTCTCCGACAGCTCCAGAAGATCCCTCAGGGCCAGCAGGCGCCGGTATACGGTCTCCTTGCTCGCCAGGTGAGTGAGCAGGGTCTGGCGGGCGTTGGTCATGGCCAGTTCCAGCCACCGGCGGCGTTCACCGCGAACATTGCCCCGAATCCGGGTTTCCCGGTTTGCAGACTCGCTGAGGGCCTGGGCCAACAATTCCTGGCCTTCCACCTCAACCGGCACCAGGATATCCCGCGGAATCTCCCGCCGGGTGTTGCCGCCGAAATAGTACTGCCCGAGGAAGGCACTGAGCAGTTCGCCCTCGGTCTGCTCGATGGAGTAGCGAGGGAAGTAGTCCTTGGTGCCGAGCACACGGCCACCGCGCACGATGATCACTACGATGCAGACGATACCCGCGTCCTGGGCAATTGCGATGACATCCGCATCGCCGCCCTCACCGTCTACCGACTGCTGTTCCTGGACATGGCGCAGATGATTGATCTGGTCGCGATAGGCCGCCGCTTTCTCGAACTCCAGGTTCTTGGAAGCGGCCTCCATGGCATTCATCAGATCGTGGAGGATCGCAGGGTTTTTCCCCTCCAGAAACATGGTCGCGTGGCGGATGTCCTGCTGGTACTCCTCGGGCGTAATGTATTCAACACACGGTGCCGTGCAGCGGTTAATCTGGTACTGCAGGCAAGGCCTCGTGCGATTCCTGAAAAAGCTTTCACTACAGTTTCTTATGCGGAAAATCTTCTGTAACACATTAAGACTTTCCTTGACCGCACCCGAGCTCGGAAACGGCCCGAACCAGGTGCCGCCACCCTTTTTAGTGCGCCCACGACGGAACGTCAGCGAGGGGTAATCGCTATGCGACGACAAATAGATATAGGGATAGGACTTATCGTCACGGAGCAGGATGTTATAGGGCGGCCGTAACGATTTGATCAGGTTCTGTTCGAGCAGCAGCGCCTCGGTTTCACTGCCGGTAATCGTCACTTCGATAGAGGCAATCTTGCCCACCAGGGCTTCGGTCTTGGGCGCAAGGCCGGTCTTGCGGAAGTAGCTGCCAACCCGTTTTTTCAGGTTGCGGGCCTTGCCCACGTAAAGAACCGAGCCACCCTCGTCGTACATTCGGTAGACGCCGGGCCGCTCGGTCAACTGTTTCAGGAAGCTCTTGCTGTCAAACTCCCCGATGTGGGTGCTCTCAGGGTCAGACCTTGTCGGCATCAAGCAACCCGAGCCGCACTGCCATCAGGGCCAATTCGACATCACTGGAAATTTCCAGTTTCTCGAAGATCCGGTAGCGGTAGCTGTTCACGGTCTTCGGACTCAGGCACAGCTTGTCCGAAATGTCCTGCACCTTCTGGCAATCCACCACCATCATCGCGATCTGCATTTCCCGCTCGGAAAGCCGGTCGAACAGCGAGAGCTCGCCATCCTCGTCCCGATCGCCGCCGCCCAGTTGCTTCAGGGCCATCTTCTGGGCAATTTCCGGGCTGATATAGCGCTGGCCGGTGTGAGCCATACGAATGGCGCGGACCATCTCTTTGATATCCGCGCCCTTGGTGATGTAGGCGGTGGCACCGCTTTGCATGACGCGCGTCGGATAGGGGTCGTCCGCGCAGGCGGTTACCACGATCACGCGAATGGAATCATCAATGCGGAGTATGCGACGGGTCGCCTCAAGGCCCCCGATGCCTGGCATGCGGATATCCATGAGCACGATGTCCGGCCGCTCCTGGCGGACGAAATCGATGGCATCCTCTCCGGATGGCGCCTGCCCGATGACTTCAATGTCCGGGTTGTCAGCCAGCATCCGGGTTATACCGGACCTCACCAGCTCATGGTCATCTACAACCAGTACCCTGATCAAAATTCACCTCGCACACGGCTTTCGGAAAACAGCGCGATTGTAACGTTTAGTTCCTGCCCCGGGTAGGTGCAAACACAAATACCGTGACACACCTGACGCCTAAGCCGGCACACCCAGCCCGGCGGTGTTTTCCACGGGATCAAACCAGACCACCAGATCGCCCCGGCGCACCGCAGACATGACCCTGCTCTGCTCGCCCATCGGGTTCTCGGTGTCGTTCAGTCCGTGGTATCGGGTGCAGTACTCTTCCACCAGGCCCTGGAGCTGGTCTTCGGTCAGCAACTCGGTGTCGACAACGAATTTTTCCTGTCTGGGGTCTTGCTCGGGCTGGTTTTCGGCGCTGTCGGTCATACTACCTCCTTTGACGCCACCATGTTACGAGTTATGGTGGCGAGGTAGAAGCCCGGAGGGGGGATCCGGGCAAACAATCCTTGATCAGGCTGGTTCTGCGGCCGTTCGGAAACGTGCGATCAATTGTCGCATTGAGACCGACTCCTGCCTGAGCGCTTCGCTGATGGTCCGGGTTTGCTCGACGGTTTCAATGAGGAAATCGGCGCTTTCGTCCAGCGCTGTTGAACGGCGGCCTACCCGCCCGATCTCGTCCCGTTGAAACGCAACCGCAGAGCTGATCTCGGCGCTGTGGTTCTCAAGATCCACGAACTGGCCCTGCAGGGATTGAAGGTGTCCCTTGAGGGCAGCCAAATGCTCGCGGTTGCTGCTGCCGGCATCGCGCATTTCCTCCAAAAGCGCATCGACGCTGCTTACGCCGGATACGAGGTCCTGCACCCACTGGGAGATATCCCGGGTAGAGTCGGAGGTGCGACGGGACAGGGTCCGAACCTCATCGGCTACAACGGCAAATCCACGACCGTGCTCCCCTGCTCGAGCCGCTTCGATCGCTGCGTTCAGTGCCAGCAAGTTGGTCTGCTCGGCAATATCGGCAATCACTCCGATGACCTGCTCAATCTTGCCCGTGGATTCGTTAAGGGCATGAATGGATCCTGAAACGCGCGAAATGACATCCACCGTATGTTCCGCGGCGCCCTCGCTGGTGGTGAGTCGATGCTGGACTTCTTCGTTGGCCGCCACCGCCGATTTCACAGTGCTGGCAGACTCATCTGTGGCTCGCTCGATGGCCGAGGCCTGGTCCGCAATGGCGGCCATGGATTGGCTGACGTCGTGGATCTGCTTTCGGGTTTGCTCGGAGGCGGCCTGGAGGGATTCCGCACCGTTATCCAGGGCGCCGGAACGCTCATCCAGACCACCGGCAGCCGACCGGATGTCTGCGATGAAATGCTCGAACCGGGAAACCAACCCACCCAGTGCATTGGCAACACCAGCCACTTCGTCGCGCCCTTTCAGGACTGGCACCCGTGTAAGATCGGCGTTCTTTTCCATGGCAACCAGATCGTTTTGCATACCCTGCAAGCGCAGAATAACCGACTGCCTCAGCCACCAGGTCATGGCGATAACAATAAGCAGAAAGGATACGGAACCGGCAATCACAAAGGTCTGCTGGCCAGCCAGAAACGACAGCAACTCGTCGGCGCCGTCAGATACAGACTTCCTGCTTTGAAACTGGCGACCAGCAATCGCTTCGAGCATCGGCTCCATGGCCGGGAACAGATCGAAATCCACGACCTGGCCGACACGGTAATAGCTTTTCTCTGCAATGCCCTCTTTCATCCGGGCGATAAGCGCCAGTACCCGCTCGAAATCCTCACGATGTGCCTCTGCCCACTCGCTCAACCCCGGATCCGTTTCCAGACTCTGCCAATGTGCCGGCAAAGCGGTCTCCAAACGGCTGAACTCGGTCTCGATTTCATCCCACAGCAGAAGCTGGGCCTTGATCTTGTACGCAAGATCCTGGAGGTGCCTGTGGTCCTGTTCGAGATCCGCCAGTAGCCAGGCTTCGTTGAGGTTGGTCTGGATCAGGGTTTTGGAGGCGTCTTCCGCTTTCAGGATGATGCTCCAGGACAGAGCGGAAAGTCCTGCGACGGCAAAGACCGAGAGAAAAGCGAAAAAAAGGATGCGGGTTCTTACTGTGCCGAACATGACAACTCCAACAGCGGGCTATCCCGCGGATGGTATGCCGATTTTGTGACACTTTTATTGCACCCTTAGCGTCAGCTTTTCATCGCTCGCCTTCGTTAATGGTGTTAACCACTTCAAAAAATTCCACCGATTCTCTATCATCGCCGCTTTCTGACCGTTTGGATGCTAATGAACCAGTCCGTCTTCAGACTCACGCTGCCCATCTTGTTCGGCTATCTTCCGCTGGGCATGGCCTTTGGTGTGCTGTTCTCAACACAGCTCGAGTATGCCTGGTGGGCTGCGCCGTTGATGGGAATCGTGATTTACGCCGGAGCCGGCCAGATACTGGCCGTCAGCCTTCTGGCCGTTAACGCGGGCCTGCTGGAAGTCTTCATTGCGATGTTTGTTCTGAACGCCCGCCATCTGTTCTACGGGCTTTCATTGCTGGGCCAGTTCAAGGGCGCGGGCTGGCGAAAACTCTATCTGATTTTCGGTTTGACCGATGAAACCTATTCCCTGCTCACCAGTCGCCCACGAGGAAGCGACCGGGCCCTCGAACAGGAGGTCGATTTCCGAATTACCGGCTTTAACCAGTGTTACTGGGTGGCGGGGTGCGCAATTGGTGCATTGCTTGGCGACAATGTCGCCTTTGACAGCACGGGCATCGAGTTCGCGTTGGTGGCTCTGTTCATAGTTCTGACTCTGGAGCAATTCAAAGCCCTGGGAGAAGGTTTCCCGATCTGGCTCGGAGCAGCGGCCGCGGGCGTCGCCATGCTGATTTTGCCACCGGCACACCAGTTGATCGGTGCCATTGCGCTGGTCACTGCCGTCCTGCTGTTCGAATACCGGAAGCATCGCGGGCAGGCACCGGGCGAGGAGAGCAGCCATGGGTGAATCCGGCTATCTGGCGGCATTCATTGCGGTGGCGGCAGTCGCGACTTTTGCCACGCGGGTGATTCCCTTTCTGTTTTTCGAGAGGCACACGGAGCATCCGCTGGTGCGCCATCTGGGGCGCTACCTTCCTGCGGCCGTGATGGCGTTGCTGGCCACGGTATTTCTGCAGCGCTCGGCGGAATGGTCCGGCTCATGGATGGGGTTCGAAGCCCTGCTTCCCGGCGTCCTCGTGGTGATTATTCACCTCTGGCGCCGCAATGCCCTGCTCTCTATCGCCGCAGGAACCATCAGCTACATGGCCATCCAGCAAGCCGGGCTTTGATCCGGCTTTAATTACATCCGTGTTTCAAGGTTGGCGACCAGCCGTGAATCCTGAAGGGCAGCGGTGCGGTGTTTGACCACGCCTTTGTATTCCCGACTTTCGATCATGGCCATGAAGGCATCGATTGAGGGATACCTGACCAGAAGCACCTGATCCCAGGATTCATCCGGGGGCGCAATCAGCGATCCAACACTGCGGCCAGACCAGATGACTTCTGCGCCGACCGATTTTACGCAGGCGGCCGCCTCCTCCATATAGAGCTTGTAGGCTTCGCGGCCGCTTCGCTCCGGCGCCTCTTCCTTGTAATTGGCCCGATCACGGAAGCGCAGCAGATTCAGCATGACAACGGGCTGGTCTTTCGGGGTATCCGCCAGGACTTTTTGCAGCTGTTCGGGGGTGGGATTAACGGCGTCCATCCTTATCCTCTTCTTCTCTTGTTTCCGGGGCCTACTATAGCCCAGGCCCGAGGCGAGCGTGCAAGCGATTTTATTACCTTTCATCCAGATTGCTCTTTTTACTCTGCCAGTTCGTAGGGCTACAGTGAAGGAGACGCAAAACTCACAAACGAGAGGACGTTATGGCTACCCTCACGATCAACGGCGAGCGCTACGAGCTCGACGTCCCCGACGACATGCCCCTGCTCTGGGTAATCCGCGACGTTGTCGGCCTCAAAGGAACCAAGTTCGGATGCGGGATGTCCCAGTGCGGCGCCTGCACAGTTCATCTCAACGGAACGGCAATCCGCTCCTGCGTCACACCGGTCTCTGCGGCCAGTGGCGAGATCACCACCATTGAAGCCATGGCCGACGACCCGGTTGGTAGCAAAGTTCAGCAGGCCTGGCTCGATCTTGGGGTGGCCCAGTGCGGATACTGCCAGGGTGGCCAGATCATGAACGCCACAGCGCTGCTAAAAAGAACACCGAACCCCGAGACCGGGGAGATTGTGGATGCCATGGCAGGGAATCTCTGTCGCTGCGGCACCTACAACCGCATTCTGGCGGCGATTGAACGAGCTTCCGGCAAGGAGGGTGAAGCATGAGCGCCGATGACAACTTGATGATAGCCAACGTGAGCCGCAGGCGCTTCCTGATGGGCCTGGCGGGTGGCTCTGCCCTAGTACTAGCAGCCCGTTGGGATGTGGCCCTGGCTGGCAATGAAAAGGCTCAATTCGGTGCCGGAGCCATGCCCGGCGGATGGGTGGACGACCCGAACGTGTTCATCCATATCGATGCTGATGGCCTGGTTACCATTGTGAACAACCGCTCCGAAATGGGTCAGGGCATCCGGACCAGCCTGGTGATGGTCGGTGCCGACGAGCTTGGCGCAGACTGGGATCAGGTAAGGGTCGAGCAGGCGGAAGGCGATCACGACAAATACGGCAACCAGAACACCGACGGTTCCCGCAGCATGCGCCACTGGTACCAGCCCATGCGCCGAGCCGCAGCGGCGGCCAGACAGATGCTGGAGCAGGCGGCCGCCAATGAGTGGGGCGTGCCGGTTAGTGAGGTGCAGGCTGGCGTACACAGCATCGTTCACACGCCTTCCGGCAAGGAACTCGGCTTTGGGGAACTCGCAGCCAAGGCTCGGGAGCTCGACGTTCCCGGGCGCAATGCACTGGTACTCAAGCGCGACGATGAGCTGCGATTTGTCGGCAAGGAAACCGGCCTCATTAACGGCGAGCTGAAGTCCGCATACCCTAAAGCCATCGACGGTGAGGATATTGTCACCGGTAAGGCGGTGTATGGCGCTGATGTTCCCTTCGAGGACCTGCTCTATGCGGTGATCGCCCGTCCACCGGTTTACGGGGCTACTGTTGGCGATTTCGACGACACCGAGGCCCTCAAGGTGCCCGGTGTTGAGAAGGTACTCAAGGTTGAGGGCACCGGCCAACCGGCGGGCTTCAGCCCGCTCGGCGGTATTGCCGTGGTGGCATCGAATACCTGGGCCGCCATGGAGGGTCGCAAGGCTCTGAAGATCGACTGGAATCTGGAGCCTGCCGGCGACAACGCAAGCTATACGTCGGCCACTTACAGGGAATCCCTTGAGAAAGCGGCGCAGCAACCTGGCAAGGTCGTCCGTCAGCATGGCGATCTGGACACAGCTCTGGAAAACGCTAGCGAGCGGGTCTCCGCCACCTACTACATGCCCCACATGGCCCAGGCTCCCATGGAGCCCCCGGTGGCGACCGTGCGGATCAAGGACGGCAAGGCAGAGGTATGGGCGCCCGTTCAGAATCCGCAGGCGACCCGCGATACCGTGGCCGGGCGACTGGGCCTGGATGCGAAGAACGTGACCGTTCACGTTACCCTGCTTGGCGGTGGCTTTGGTCGCAAGTCCAAACCGGATTTTGCCATTGAAGCGGCCAGTATCGCCGAGGCCTTCAAAGGTCGGCCGGTCCGGCTGCAGTGGTCACGGGAAGATGATATTCACCACGCCTACTATCACGCCGTGTCTGTGGATTATCTCGAAGCGGGACTGGACAACAACGGGCAGGCCACCGGCTGGCTGCACCGGACCCTCTCTCCCAGTATTGGCTCGCTGTTTGCGCCCGACCCGAAACACAAGGGCGAATTCGAACTGGGCATGGGTTTCAACACCATGCCGTTCTCGGTGCCGGCCCTGAGGCTGGAGAATCCACCTGCGCCCGCCCATGTGCGAATCGGCTGGTTCCGCTCGGTCTACAACCTGCCCCATGCCTGGGCGATCCAGAGCTTTGCCCATGAGATGGCTGTAGCCGCCGGCAAGGACCATCGCGACTACGTGCTGGACCTGCTCGGCCCGGACCGGGAGATCCACAATCTCACCGTGGGCGATGGCTGGAATTATGGCGAAGACCCGGATCTCTACCCTATCGACATCGGGCGCATGCGTAACGTAATCGAGCGGGTAACCAGGGAGGCAGACTGGGGTAAATCCACCGGCAAGAATCGAGGGTTGGGCCTCGCCTTCCACCACAGCTTCGTATCGTACACCGCGATTGTCTTTGATGTGGAAGTCGATGATCAGGGCGAGCTCACCATCCATCGGGCAGACATTGCCTTCGATTGCGGCCCGCAGGCCAACCCGGAGCGGATTCGCTCCCAGCTGGAAGGCGCCATAGTGATGGGCATTGGCATCGCGCTGCAAAGCGAGGTGACATTCGAAGACGGTGTGGCGCAGCAGGGTAACTTCGACAAGTACCTGATCCCGCGCATGCCGGATGCACCCAAAACCCTGCGGGTTCACCTGGTCGACAACCCGGATGAGGCCATGGGTGGTGTTGGTGAGCCAGGCCTGCCTCCGGTAGCGCCGGCATTGTGCAATGCGATCTATGCCGCAACCGGCAAACGCATCCGGCGCCTGCCCGTTGGCGACCAACTGAAAGCCTGAAAGTGATCAGGGCCCCTCGGGGCCCTGTTTTTTTTTACGGCACTCCCCCTCTCCGCCCCATACCTTCGTGGTATTCCCATAGCATCCTAGCTTTCTCCCCGCTTATAATTCAGGTGAACCCAGTCACTCTCCTCGACCCGACGGCCACTCTTGATGAACCTGATCGATCTGTTCCTGCAAACCATGGAAACGACACTGCCCGTGTTTGCCATGGTCTTTATCGGCCTGGGACTTCGCCGGATCGGCTGGATCGATAACGCGTTTGTGAATACTGCTTCGGCGCTGGTGTTCAAGGCCACCCTACCGACCCTGGTATTCTTGAGCATCATCCGGGCCGATCTGGATACCGCGTTCAATCCCGGCCTTTTGGTCTTCTACCTGGTCGCGACTCTGGGGAGTTTCGCCATCACCTGGCTCTGGGCCCGCTGGCGTGTGGTTCGGGAGGATCGTGGCGTTTACGTGCAGGGCGCGTTTCGGGGTAACTGCGGTATCGTCGGCCTGGCGCTCGCCGCCAATCTCTACGGAGACTTCGGCCTGTCGGCAGGTGGCATCCTGCTTGGCCTGGTGATCATCTCCTACAACATACTGTCGGTGATCGTGCTGGTGGCCTACCAACCGGGGCAAACAACGGACTGGACGAAGATCTTCCACGACATCATCCGCAACCCGCTCATCCTGGCAGTCTTCGTGGCGATTCCCTTCGCTGCCCTGGATATCTCACTGCCGGGCTGGGTCATGACCAGCGGCGATTACTTTGCCTCACTCACGCTGCCCCTGGCGCTGCTTTGCATCGGCGCAACCGTATCCCTGAGCGCCATCCGGAGTGACAGCAAAACAGCCTTGGGTTCCAGCCTGTTCAAGATGGTTATACTGCCGGCGCTTTGCACCGCCGCAGCGTGGCTGGCCGGTTTTCGGGGTTCGGAGCTGGGCCTGATGTTCCTGTTCTTCGCCAGCCCGACGGCGGCCGCCAGTTTCGTGATGGTGAAGGCGCTGGGCGGTAATGACCGGTTGGCGGCTAATATCATCGCCCTGACGACCCTTCTGGCAAGCATTACTGTCACTCTGGGAGTCTTCGTGCTTCGCAGTACCGGCCTGATCTAGGCCCTGCCCCGGCCTATTGCTTCAATCGCGGCAAAACCCAGCTGGCAACCCTCCAGGTAACCACCTCCGAACAGGTTGTAGTGGTTCAGGTAATGGTAGAGGTTGTAGACCTCACGCTTGATGCCATAAACCGGTGTACGTGGGTAACACGCGTCGTAGGCCCGGTAGAATGCTTCGCCGAAACCACCAAACATCTGTGTCATGGCGATATCCGCTTCACGATCACCGCAGTAGACGGCCGGGTCAATCAGCCAGGGGCGGTCAGAGCCATAGAGCACGTTACCATTCCAGAGATCACCATGGAGCAGGCTCGGGTGCTCACAGTGGGCGTTCAGCCAGTCCGTCAGCAAGCCCCCGTGCTGGTCCAATACCTGTTCGAATCGAGTCCTCTGGCTGGCGTCACGAATACGTGAGACCTGGTAGCCAAGGCGGTCGTGGACAAAAAACTCACCCCAGTTGTCGCACCAGCGATTGGGTTGCGGTGCCAGGCCAATGTAATTGTCCCTGCCCCAGCCGTATGCCTCCTGCCGCAGGGCATGCATTCTGGCCAGACCTTCACCAAGCACCTCGCGCGCCCGATCTGAGCCACCTGAAGACCGGATGGCGGTGATTTCGAGTTCGGTTTCGTTCACCCGATAAACGTGCGGCACACCGACGTCGGTCACCCCGGCCTCATCAAGTGCGCCTGCAAGGCGCTCCAATCCCTCCGCCTCGCAGACCAGGGCATCGGCATAACCAGTCGCATTGTGTTTCAGGTGGGTGGAGGCCATCGGCGTTCTCTCTCCTTGAAGTGGTCGTGCCCGAACCGGTAGATTGAAATAAAGCCTGACACGACAGAACGAGCGGGAGCAAACCATGGATACCAAACGCTGGCAACTTCTGATATCCGGCCGGGTACAGGGGGTCTACTATCGCGCCTCCACGGAACAGAAGGCCTCTTCCCTGGGTTTGACGGGGTTCGCTCGCAATCTGCCCGATGGACGAGTTGAGATTGTGGCCGAAGGCCCGGAGGAACGCCTGGACGAACTCAGAACCTGGTGCGCCGAAGGCCCACCGGATGCGCGTGTGGATGCGGTGGATATTGCGCCGGAATCGCCAACCGGGGAATTCAGCAACTTCAGCGTTCGTTAGGCAATACGCCTCAGCCAGAACGTCATGGGCTTGGCGGTTTCCGCCGCCTGATCCACATCTTTCCATGCATAGGTGGTGGTCAGCTCCGGTACTTTTCGGTAGCCGCGGTTGTGCCAGAATGAGTCCAGCGGCTGATAATCGGCGGGTCTGAGTGGATGATCTTGAGGCCGCTCGACCGCGCAGAAACAGCAGTGCGTGAAACGGCCCTGTTCCCGGGCATGGCCTTCCCGGTGGTCGAAGAAGGCCACCCCGATGCCCTGCCCCCGGTAATTCGGCAGCAGCACCGACTCACCGAAATAGAAGATCTTGTCTGGCTTATAACCCTGCTCGATGAACGGCCCTTTGAACTCGTCCGTTTCGTGGTCCATCGGGATGCCCGTGGCGGCGCCAACAACCGATTCGCCATCCAGGGCCAGCACGAAGAGACTCTCTGGCGAGCGGGCGTAGGTATCGAGGTACTTGCGCTCGTAGTCCATATCACCGTCGTACAGGTAGGGAAAATGGCGAAACACCTCGATCCTCAGGCGCGCGAGATCATCCAGGTATGGTTTAATCTGGTCACCGCTGAGCCGGCGTATTGAAACCGCCATAAACTACCCCCTGTCGAAAGGTCGGAGCATGCAAAAAGACAAGCCGTTTTCTCAAGCCTGCGAGAATAACAAAGCGCCGATTCTGGAAAAACTTGTCGAGCTTTTCAAACAGCCGGGCACCATTCTGGAGATCGGCACGGGCACGGGCCAGCACGCCGTTCACTTTGCCGCTCACCTACCCCACGTGGTTTGGCAGCCCACCGATCACCCTCAGAACGCCCAGCTTTCCCGGCCGTGGATCGACGACGCCCACCTTACGAATATCAACCCGCCCATTGCCCTTGAGGTATTGAACGGAGATTGGTCCAGCCTGCCCGCCATCGACGGCGCGTTCTCCGCCAATACGGCGCATATCATGGCCTGGGAAGAAGTGCAGGCGATGTTTCGCGGCCTGGCGGAGGCACTACCCAAGGGCGCAATCTTCTGCCTCTATGGGCCTTTCAGCTATGGCGGTCGGCACACCAGTGAAAACAATGTACGGTTCGACCTGTCGCTGAGAACACAGGCGCCGCATATGGGAATTCGGGATATGGAGGATCTCGAGGCTCTTGGTGAAGCAACCGGGCTGAAGCTTGAAAAGGATTTCGGGATGCCGGCTAATAATCGGTTGTTGGTTTGGAGAAAATCCTAGCTCGAACCCGGGAGGGTTCTTTCTACCCTGCCAATCGGCCAATAAAAAACCCCAGCATTTCTGCTGGGGTTTTGTATTGGCGGAGAGGGAGGGATTCGAACCCTCGAAACGCTATTAACGTTTACACACTTTCCAGGCGTGCGCCTTCAGCCACTCGGCCACCTCTCCAATAAACTGTTTCAAATCAGCAACGTCGTCGCTCATTTGAGGGCGCAAACTTTAATGGTTTTACGGGCGCTTGGCAACTCCCCCGGGGAAAATCGTCAAAAAAATTCGGGCGAGACGGGTTTTCTCTTTACCGGTTGAGCAGATTCAGGACTATCGTTAGTACAACGCCGAGTATAATCATCCAGTTTGTGGGGAGAGACTATTCATGCTGATGAAAGCCGAGCAATCGACGTTGTTGCTCATCGATGTCCAGGAAAAGCTGATGCCGGCCATTAGCCATGGCGACGAGGTGGTGGACCGCTGCATCGTGCTGGCCACCATTGCCGGGCTCATGGAAGTTCCTGTGCTGGGCACCGAGCAGCTGCCGGACAAGCTGGGACATAATGTTGAAGCGGTCCGGGAGCTCTGCAACCAGACCCTGGCCAAGCACCATTTTGATGCCTGCCCCGATGGGCTCGTTGACCAGTTGCCGGAGGGCCGGCAGCACATTGTAATCGGTGGCTGCGAGACCCATGTGTGTATGATGCAAACCGCCCTTAGCCTGCTGGATGCTGGTTACAAGGTATGGGTGGTGGCCGATGCCACCGGCTCACGCAACGGGTTTGACCGGGACGTCGCTCTGGACCGCCTGAACGAGAGCGGCGCCAGGATTGTAACGCTTGAGATGGTGGCGTTTGAATGGATGCGTCATTGCAAACATCCGCAGTTCCGGAACATTCAGGCCCTGATCAAATAGAGGCATCCGGAAGGCTGGCGCCCACGTAACTAGTCACTTCAATTTCAGGTGGTTTTGAGGTTCGCAATGCTCAACATGGACTTTTCCAAGAAAGTCATCATCCGCACCGAAGAGCAGGATTGGGTGCCCAGCCCTGCCGGTGGTGTTTTGAGAAAGCCTCTTGCCCGCGAGGAAGCAGAGCGTGGTCATGCAACCAGTGTGGTCCGGTACGAGCCTGGTGCCTCCTTCAACCGGCATGAGCACCCCCTGGGCGAAGAGATCCTCGTTCTGGATGGGGTGTTTTCCGACGAGACCGGCGACTACCCGGCCGGCACTTATTTGCGGAACCCGCCAGGCAGTGGACACGCCCCTTTCAGCGAGGAAGGCTGCACGCTGCTCGTCAAGCTGCATCAGTTCGACGAACGCGATGGATCCACAGTGCGCATCGATACGCGCACTGCGCCGTGGCGGCCCGGTATGGGCGGGCTTGAGGTGATGCCGCTGCACGAATTCGAGCACGAGCATGTGGCCCTGGTGAAGTGGCCGGCAAACGAGGTTTTCCAGCCCCATCGGCACTTTGGCGGCGAGGAGATATTCGTGCTGTCCGGTGAGTTTTGCGATGAACATGGTCGCTACCCGGCGGGCACCTGGATTCGGAGCCCCCACCTGAGCCAGCATCACCCGTTCGTGGACAAGGAAACAATCATCTGGGTAAAAACCGGCCACCTGCCGATCGAGACGCCATAAAAAAGGGCCCCGAAGGGCCCTGAAATGGTCAAGAGATCGCTGTGTGTTGCCAGTTCTGCCTGCTGAACGCGTCGTTGCTTGCACCGTCAGATGCCGTATTGAAGAGCTCTTCTTCGCCGGCCGGTATTGCAAACACGTGGTACGCCTCAGGGCCAAATGGATCCAGTGCTGTATCGAGGTATTCGAAGCTGTCTGGCACTGGTTCGCCCGAATAAGCGACTCGGAACTGCCGCTCAAGGGTTGGTGTGGTTACGTTCAGGGGCTGCTCCACCCAGAGGTAGACTGCCTTATGGGGCACGATGTATTCGCTGCGCACCACCCTGTAACCCTCTTTGAGCGTGAGCGTGGTCGGCTCTTTGCCCGGTTCCAGACGGAATTTGTGGATGGTCTTCATAGCTACTGCTCCTCTTCGGGTTGCTGCCTTTCACAGCTCCATAATGGACAGGAACAGAGTTCGATAAAATAAGCTTTTGTGAGCTTTTAAGATCGATATTTTCGATGCAATCAGGCGTCACGATCACCCGTGTGAGCATCGACAATGGCACGGACGCCCTCATGGGCGGTTTTTCGGCCACGGGTGATGGCGAACAATTCATCCATGACGTCTTCAATTGAGGCAATCTGCTCTACCTCATACTGGCGGCAGACCTCCTCGCGGATTGAGGTTGGAGCAGCGAACACGCCATAGCCCTGGCTGCCAAATACCTTGATCAGGGCGCTGTCATCTACCCGGGCGACAAGTTTCATGCGAACCCCATTCAGGGAAAACCAGTTCATCAGTCGCTCGAAATAGGGTGCATCCGTGGCGTTGGCCAGCAACGGTTGGCCATTCAGGGATTCGGGAAACCCCTTTTTGAGCTTTCTTGCCAACTCTGGTGCGGCGAACAGGCTCATGCTGGATCCCGCCAGAGGGTGTACCGTGAGATTGCCGTCCTCCTGCAACCGTGGCACCCGGTCGGTCAGAACCAGATCCAGCTCCTTGCGTTTCAGGCTGAGCACGAGATCTTCGGTGCGCCCGGTCTGGCATTCAAGCTGGATGGACCGCTCGCCCGCCATCGCCGGCTGAAGCAGGTAGTAGGCAATCAGTTTGTGAATCGACGCGGAGACGCCGGCTCGCAGGGTCAGCGGGCGCTCGGAAGGATCAAGCCGCAGGGTTTCGGCAAGCTCACCGGTGAGGGCGAATATGTCGTCGGCGTAGCCGAGGATCAGCCGGCCGTAGTCTGTGAGGATCAGCTTGCGCCTTTCCCGGGAGAACAGGCGCCCACCCACTGAGGCTTCAAACGTCGCAAGCTGGCCACTGAGGGTCTGCGGCGCCAGTTCCAGGACTTCACTGGCTCGGGCGATCGAACCTTCCCGGCTGATCACCCAGAAATAGTAGAGATGGCGGAGGTTAAGCTGTTCCATTCCTTTGCCCTGCCCCCGATTCAGGATGGCCGCGGAATTTTGAGGATTTCACCGAAGGTGACGTATTCGCTTCCCCCGAGACGGCCGATCGGATCAATCGCAGCGCCACTGAAGGTCAGGCGATTCTTGTCATCGTAACGAGCTGCATCATCAGATACCCATACCCGGGTGACTTTTCCGAATACCAGTGACTGGGGCCCGGCACCGATTTCCTTGATGTCGTAGAGCTCGCAGGCAAAAGCCACGTGGCAGTCCTTGAGCCGAGGCAGGCTCGAGCCTTCAAAATCCACCAGCTCCAGATCAAGATTTTTCAGTTCGGATTCGCCATGGGGCAAGGTTCGCGAGGATTCTGTGACCGCCGCGGCGAGATCCCGGTGGGCGATATGAACGACAAAATTCTTTCTCGCTTCAATGTTTACCCGGGTGTCTTTCGAAACGCCCTCCGCCGGTTTTTTACCAACGGAAATCATCAGCAACGGGGGATTGCTGGTGATGGGCGTAAAGAACGAGAATGGCGCCAGATTGTAGTCCCCATCCGGATTTTCACTCAGCACCCAGGCAACTGGCCTCGGAATCACTGTCTGGGTAAGGATGTGGTAGGCATCTTTCGGATCCATATCCTCGAAATCTATAAGCATCACTCTCTCCCGTTAACTGCAGCTTCGGGCGTTCGTTCGCGCAACAGCCACAAAGTCATCAATAACCCGTGAAGTATCAGGAAGGGTACGGCAACCATGACCAGACCGCCCCAGCCCAGCCAGCTCAGAATTGCGCCGGCAGACAGCGCCGCGGTCGCCTGGGAGCCAAAAACCATTATGTCGTTCAGGCCCTGGACGCGGAAGCGTTCGGCATCCCGATACCCCCGGGGCAGCAGCGTTGTGCCACCAACGAACAGGAAATTCCAGCCAACGCCGAGCAACAACAGCGCTGACAGATAGTGGTGGAAGCTGACACCACTCGCGGCAAGGGCAATACAGCCCAGATAGGCCAGCAGGCCCGCTGCCATCATCAGGGGAATGCCTACCACGCGTGTCAGCCAACCGCTGATCAGCGACGGAAGATACATGGCCATTATGTGGAGCTGGATCACCCGCTTGGCATCGTCGAGGTCATGGCCGGCCATTTCGGTCATGCTCAGCGGCGTCGCCGTCATGATGAAACTCATCACCGCATAGCCAATGGCCGCGGCACTCATGGCCGCCCAGATCAAAGGGTTCGCCATAATCTCCCGTAGGGGGCGGCCTCCTCCCGGCCGGGATTCCTGGACGCGCTCGGCCCCTGCCCGGTAACCGATAGCAAGGATCAGCAAAGCCGCACCCTGGACGGCCGCCAGCGCGATCCAGCTGACCAGAAACGGGTATTGCTCCGCCGCGCCGCTACCCAGACCCGCAACTTCCGGCCCGAGCCAGGCTGCGACCAGACCACCCAGCAACACGCGAGCGGCAGCAGAACCCGCCATACCCGGCGCCACGGATTCCATGGCCGCAAACCGATATTGGTGAACCACCGCAAGCCCGGTACCACCGACCACGGCCGCAAGACAAAGAAGGGAAAACAGACCAGTCCAGGACGCCAGGCCTCCCATAAGACCTGCAACAATGCCCATGATGGCACCCAGCAGCATCACGCGCTTGCGCCCAATGCGCTCCATTAACCAGGTTGCCGGTTTGATAGCCAGAACGGTGCCTACGACCACCAGCCCGACGGGAAGTGTTGCGTACTCGGGCGCCGGGGCGAGCATTCTGCCCTGAATGCTGCCTATAAAAACGATAAAAGGCGCTGTGCACATGGCCAGCGCCTGAGCGGCAACCAGGACCCAGACATTGAGGGGCATGGATTATTTTTTCCTGTAGATGATTCCGGGGTGGCACTGAACCATCTCATAGAGATGGGGCAAGCCGTTGAGCGATTCCGAGGCACCAAGAACCAGGTAGCCGCCCGGGTTCAGGGTGGCGTGCATCCGGGTGAGAATGTCCTTTTTCAGGTCCGCCGAAAAATAGATCAGAACGTTCCGGCACATCACAATATCGAACTTGCCCAGCATATAACGCTCAAGCAGGTTCAACTCCTTGAACTCCACCATGCTCTTGATCTGGGGTTTGATCTGCCAGCCACCGTTCAGGGACGGCGTGAAAAACTGCTTCTGGCGCTCTGGCGAGAGCCCCCGACCAATGGCAAGCATTTCATACTCGCCCTTGCGAGCTACATCAAGAACGCTTTTGGAGATATCCGTCGCGGTGATCTTTACATCCCGCAGCTTCCCGGGCCTCGCCCGCCGAAACTCCTCGACGATCATGGCAATCGAATACGGCTCCTGGCCGGTTGAGCAGGCCGCAGACCAGATACGCAAAGGCTGCATCGAGTTGCGCTCTGCGAATTCGGAAAGCAGTTTCTCCTGAAGAATCCGGAAAGGGTGATTGTCACGGAACCACAGGGTTTCATTGGTTGTCATCGCATCGATGACAGTCTCTTTCAGACCGCCCCGCCCGGGGCGCTTAAGGCGCTCGAGCAGTTCACCCAGGGTATTCAGGCTGTTCTCTTCAAGAATCCTGCGCAACCGGCTTTTGACCAGGTACTGTTTATTATCGCCCAGTAAAATCCCACAGGCATCCTGCAGGAACGATTTGAAGGCTTCATATTCCTGTGGCGTTATTTCCGCTTTCATTGGGTCTCTGTTCTGAGTGAATCTTTGAGCGGCTCCATCAACCCTGGTCGATGATTTCCATCACCCGCTCTGCCAGCTCGTCCGGACTGAACTTTGCCATAAAGTCGTCGGCCCCGACCTTCTTTACCATGGCCTGGTTGAACACACCGCTGAGTGAGGTGTGAAGCATAACAAACATATCCGAAAGCGCCGGGTCCTCTTTCACCTTGGTGACGAGGGTGTAGCCATCCATTTCAGGCATCTCCACGTCCGAGATGATCAGGGAGAAGTGATCCTTGGCCCGGGAACCATCCGCAGTGATTTCCTTCAGATGTTCAATAGCCTGCTTGCCGTCGTTTTTCAGCACCACTTCCATGCCAATTGCGGTGAGACACCGCTGTATCTGGCGCCGGGCCACGGATGAATCATCGACCACCAGCACGGGCAGATGCCCCGGTACCCTATCCGCGCTCTTACTCAGAACGGCTTCGGTTACGTCCTCCCCAAGCGGAGAAACTTCTGAAAGAATCTTCTCTACATCAATGATTTCGATAAGCTTATCATCAATTTTCGTGACAGCGGTAAGATAGACATCCTTGCCGGCCCCTTTGGGTGGAGGCAGGATTTCTTCCCAGTTCATGTTCATGATTCGCTCGACACCGCTCACCAGGAAACCCTGCGTTTTGCGATTGTATTCAGTGATGATGACGAAGCTGGTGGAGAGCTCTTCTTGCGGGATACCGGGCAGACCGATTGCCATGCTCAGATCGATAATGGGGATAGTCTCACCCCGGCTATGGGCTACGCCTCGAACAACCGGCCGGCTGTTGGGCAGGGAGAACAGCTTCGGACACTGCAGAACCTCTTTCACCTTGAACACGTTGATCCCGTAGATCTGACGCCCCCTGAGACGGAAAAGAAGCAGCTCTAGGCGGTTCTTTCCGACCATCTGAGTGCGCTGGTTGACACTGTCCAAAACCCCTGCCATTTCGATTCTCCTGGCTTGCCGGAATTACAACGGCATATATCTTGCTGTTCACTGAATAATAGCCTGATCGACGGAAACCCGTCATATCAGGGGTGGGTCAGCCCATTTAACGGCCACTTTTACCGAATCCTTAGCCTGATTCGGGCTTTTCTGCCCTGTTGTTGACAGCATAGGACAAACTGATACGTATGCGCATCACGAATTTCGCCCTACTACTGCTAATGTCTGGCCTGAGCACGCCGCTCCTTGCTGGAACGACGGCTGAACAGATTCAGAAAGCAACCCTGGCGTTTCTGGACAGCTTTGCGTCTGAACAGGCCGAGCATGGCTACACCGTTTCCTTCGAACCCGGTTCCATCGACAGCCGCCTCGCTCTCGCCGAGTGCGAAAAGCCTTTGAGTGTAGAGTTCAGCGGGGATCCATGGAAAAGCACCAGCCCGTCGTTGCAGGTAGCCTGCGAAGGAACCCGCCCATGGCGAATGTTTGTTACCGCTTCAGTCTCTATCCATGGGCCAGCCCTGGTGGCAGCGAGGCCACTCACACGTGGAGAGCGAATAACTGAAGGGCTGCTTGCGAAGCAGTCTGTTGAAATCAATTCATCCAGACGGGGCGTGATTACCGACTCGAAGCAGGCGATTGGCATGGAAGTGCGGCGCGCAGTGAATGCCGGATCGCTCGTTACACCAGACATGCTTTCGGCCCCGAATGCGGTCGAACGAGGCGATCATGTTATCATCACCGCCAAAACCGGCGGATTTTCAGTACGTTCCCGGGGCAAAGCCCTGGCAAGCGCCAGCGTTGGCGAACAGGTTCTGGTTGAGAATCTGCGCTCATCGCGCACGATAAGAGCCAGCGTTGTCGCGCCGGGCCACGTGGAGATTCCGATGTGAGCCGCGTGCGGCAGAGGCTTGCCGGAGCGGCAAGTGAATGCCGCAAAACCGGTCGTAAAAGCAGATGAAAAAAAGTGCTAAAAGTACTAAAGGTTTTCGCGGCGCCGCCGTTAAGAAGACATAAACTCGAGTAAGCGCCGCATTCGTGGCGCGACAGGCAAGCAGGTACAGATATGTCAGTTGACTTAAATGGAATTGGCCCCGGCCAGGTCAACACCCAGAGAACCACCGCCGACAAAAGCTCCGGCGCACAGAATACCCAGCCGGCATCCAACGAACAGGCGAAGACACAGGCCCAGGGGGCCCGTGGTGAGAACGTCAGCCTGAGCAATCAGGCAAAGAATCTGAAGCAGCTCGAACAAAAGCTGGGCGATTATCCGGAAATGGATGACGACCGCATCGAGCAGATCCGTTCCGCCCTCGAAAATGGCACGTACAAGATTGACGCCGAGAAGCTGGCCCAGAAAATGCTTGAGATGGATGAAAGCATTTTCGGGTGAGTAGACCATGGCCGCAATTGATGATTTGAAGACCCTTCTTTCCCAGGATATCAGCCAGCTTGAAACACTGGCTGACGTTCTCGGCAAGGAAAAGACCTGCCTTGCGAATTCCGACCTCCGCCAGCTGGACGCCCTGACCAGAGAGAAGAACGATCTCCTCGGTGCAGTCCGCGAACGCGCCAAACAGAAAATCCGAACGCTCGTACAAATGGGATATCGCCCCGAAAGTGGCGAGCCTTCCCGCTTTATTCGCAGCGCCGGATTCTCGGATCTCTTCGAACTCTGGCAGGAAGCGGACCAGAAGCTGCGAACCTGTCAGACGCTGAACCAGACCAACGGTCGCGTAATCAGCCACTTGCAAAAGCGTTTGTCGAGGCTCACAGATATTTTCCGCGGCGCCACCGGCCAGCAAAAGCTGTACGGTGCACAGGGTCAGCAGACCACGGTATCAAGCAGCACGGTGCTCGCCAGCGCCTGAGCCCGGACGCATGGCTCTGCCGAGCCATGCTTTCCACTTCATCGGGTGTAGATGGTCATCTGGGAGTCGGGATGAAACCGGATGTCGTGAATGCTCACGTTGCCCATTGAAGCTCCCTGGCCTCCCGTAACCCGTATATTGTCCATCCGAATTTCCTCGATGCGCTCAGGGAACGCCAGCATCAGGGCGCCATCTTCTCTTACCCGATAACGTGGCTCCCCTTCACGATAATGCACACCGGAAATGCTGAGATCTGAATCCAGGAAGTTCAGAACCGGCACGAAGATATTGGCGGAAAGCTTGAGACCTTCAATAACATCTGCGGATGCCTCGGAGCCCTGCTCCCCATTTCCTGCGGGGTTCTCCGCCATCTTGCTGACAATACCAATGCGCTGCAGCAAGGTCGGATCGCCCTGACCGGAAATCGCCGCCAGCTCGGCTTCGCTCATGGGGGCAAGATTGCCTCTGTCATAAAGTTCGCCGGCTTCCAGTATTGCCTGTGACGCCTCGGCCGAATTGCTGGCCGCAAAGGTTACCAGGGGCTGGAATGGCAGCGTGACCGCTGTTACCAGGGCGGCAGCGTTGCGATAGCGGGACTGGTGCTTGAGGACACGGTGCAGCTCCTTCTCGCTGATCCAGCCCGCCTGGATAAATACCTCACCCAGGCGCTGTCCCGATTCGCGCTGAAGCCTGAGGCCTTCGTTAACCTGCCCCTCAGACAGATACCCACGATTGATAAGCAATCGCCCGAGGCGTGATTTCTCTTCAAATCCCTGACGGATTCTCACCCAGTGTCTCCTTTTAAACAGTGAAAACCGTACAACCCGGCCCGGCCAGTGTGATCCATGACTTCCGATATCGGGAAGGTTAGCCGATCACACAACAATGTGCGTGGATGCAGTGCCCGTTTTACCATCACCATCTGGTAAGATCTGGCACCTGATAACAGAATTCGCCGAATTGTCGCAGGAAACACACCTGCTAATAACACGGAGAACGGCTGCAAATGACAAACATGGTAAAACCCCTGAAAACTGTGACACCCGTATTGCTTATGGCACTCGCCCTGCTCATGCCGACTGCCGCGGTGCAGGCGCAAACCAATGAGCAACTGGCCAGTGATCCTCTTCCGAAGGTCCGCATGGTGACCAGTGAAGGCGCTATCGAGCTTCAGCTTCGCCCGGATGTTGCGCCCGAAACGGTCGACAATTTCCTGCAGTACGCCGAAGACGGTTTTTTCGACGGCACCATCTTCCATCGGGTTATACCCGGGTTCATGATCCAGGGCGGCGGTTTCACCCGGGATCTCTCCCGCAAGTCCACTCGGGCCCCTATCCGCAATGAAGCGAAAGAGACACTGCCGAACCTTCGTGGAACCATTGCGATGGCTCGCACCAGTGCGCCTGATTCCGCCACGTCCCAGTTCTTTATCAACCTTTCCGACAACGGGTTCCTGAACGCCGGAGTTCGCGGCCCGGGTTATGCGGTTTTTGGCAAGGTGACCGAGGGCATGGGCGTTGTCGATGCCATTGCCCGCAAACAGACCACCCGGAAACAGGGGATGGCCGATGTGCCGGTTGAACCTGTGATCATCGAAACCGTCACCGTGGTCGACCCCGAAGGCTGACACCGTGGACCGTGCTCCCCTGCCGCCCGGAATAGAGCCCGCTGAACTGGCTTGGCACGACGGCGTCCCGGAGTCCATCCGGTTCGGCGATGTCTATTTCAGCCGCGACAATGGTCTCGAGGAAACACGCTACGTTTTCCTGCAACACAACCAGTTGCCCGAACGTTTCGCACAGATTCCCGAAGGCGGCAATTTCGTTATTGCCGAAAACGGCTTTGGAACCGGCCTGAACTTTCTCGCCGCCTGGCAAGCCTGGCAGCGACACGCTCCGGCCCATGCGGCGACGCTGCACTTCGTTTCCGTTGAACGTTTCCCCCTCACCCACGAGGACCTGGCCCGGGCCCTGGCACAGTGGCCCGAACTGGCTGCGCTGGCCGACGAACTGCTTCTGCATTACCCACCCCTGGTGCGTGGGGTACACAGGCTGGTCCTGGCCGGGGGGCAGGTTCGACTGACGCTATTTTTCGGCGACATTAACGACGCCTGGCAATCCCTGGATTTTCAAGCCGACGCCTGGTTTCTGGACGGGTTCGCTCCGTCCCGCAACCCGGATATGTGGCTGGAAAACATCATCAACAAGATCCGTGCACACAGCAGGCCGGGTACAACTCTGGCGACCTTTACCTCCGTTGGCCGGATTCGTCGGGCCTTGATGGGGGCCGGATTCCGGATGGAAAAAACCGCCGGATACGGTCGCAAACGGGATATGCTGAAAGGCGTTCTTGTCGCGGAGAACCCGGCACCCATCAAAACGGCTCCCACGGAACAACAGGAATCGATCGCAATAATCGGCGCAGGTGTTGCCGGCTGCGCACTGGCAAGAAACCTGGCAGACCGGGGCTACCCGGTAACACTGATCGACGCCCATGGCCCGGGTGCAGCGGCGTCCGGCAACGCCCAGGGCGCCCTGTATGTGAAGCTGGGCGTAGAGTTCAACGACCAGACCGAGCTGGCGCTCACAGCACTCTCGTTCGCGCAGCGTTTCTACCACAACTGGCGCGACCAGCACTGGCATCCGACCGGCCTGCTACAGCTGGCCCACAACTCCCAGGAAGCGGACCGGCAGCGGAGGTTTCTCCAAAGGAACGACTACCCCCGGAGTATCTTTTACCCGGTGACCCGGGAACAGGCCAGCGCCCTGACAGGCGTGCCAACGGAATCGGGCGGGCTCTGGTTCCCCGGCAGTGGCTGGCTCGAACCCGCAAACCTTTGCAAGGAACTGGCGAACCACCCGCTGATATCCACGGTGTTCCATAGCGAGGTCAACAATCTTCGGCGTTCGGACGGCACATGGAGCATTTCGACGGAAAACACCAGATCGATCACCGCTGACCGGGTGGTCATCTGCTCGGGCCATCTCAGCCCGGAGCTTATCCCGACAAAGGGTCGTTTCCGGCTGAAAGCCATTCGTGGCCAGGTTAGCCACCTGCCAGCGACAGCTCTTAGAGGCCCAACGGCCGTTATCTGTGGTAACCGGTATTTGAACCCTGCACTGGGCGAGTTTGCCGTAACCGGCGCAACCTTCGATCTACGCGATAACAACCCATCGCCCACGGTGGAAAGTCATAACGAGAACATCGACGAACTCGGCTCGATGCTGCCTGCGGTGTTTTCCAATGAAAGCAATGCGCTTCGCGGCGAGGAACTGAATGGCCGGGTTGCCTTCCGATGCACCACCCATGACTACCAGCCGGTGGCCGGACCCGTTTTCGACGGCGAGAGCGGCGATCTCGATAGCCTTTACCTGCTTACCGGCCTAGGCAGCAAAGGACTAACCTACGCACCGCTCCTGGCCGAATATCTAGGTGACTTGCTTACCGGACAACCTCCCTGCCTTCCCGCGAACCTGGCCAAACGCCTTGAAACGCGACGCCTCTATCAGACGAATGTGGTGGTTTCGTAATAAACTCCAGCTGAAGTTTCCGGTCAGACTGCCGATAACCACTAAAATAGTGGCATAGTCACGGAGAGAACCCATGTCCATTTATGTCAGCGAGCCCGGCCGCCCGATCGGAACCAGGCTACCGGAAACATTCCGGGCAAGGCCCGTGGGTGATGTTACAGAGCTGGCAGAAACCCAGAGCATCAATCCTGGCCGAAGTGAGGCAACGGACGCCGAGTTCCAGCAGGCCGCCAATGCCGGTCGCTACAAAGCACTGGAGGAATACGGCGCGGCGGCCGCTGGCGAGCGCCGTGAAGACCGCCCGTATCTGCCGGTATCCAGCATCTCGTCTCAAACCCTGTATTCCGTTCCGGCGTCTGCAACGATTTCTGAGGCTTTAACCGTCATGGACGAGCACCAGGTGCACCACCTTGTGATCATGGCGGACAACAACGTTGCCGGCCTTGTCGACCTGCGTTGGCTCCTGGGCTGGCTTCACGAGAATGAAGCCGATGCCATGAGCCAGAGCCTGGTTCACATCGAGTTGCCCGCCTTCCTGACAGCCTCACCCGAGACCGATGCCCACCAGCTTGCCAGACTTATGCTGGCCCACCAGCTCAATGCCGCCCTGGTGGTAGATGCGAAAGGCGCCGCCTCCGGAATTGTTACCAGCACGGACTACCTGCGACTCTACGCCAGCTCAGGCCGCCATCAGGGAACGGTGTAGCCCCCACGTTCCCTAATTCAGAGGCGTCAACAGTTCTCCCTCTGGACTGAAGAGAAGCACATACCAGTTGTTGCCTATTCGGGTTAATGCCGGTATTTCGTCATCCCGGTAGTTTTCCAGATCCAAGATCGCAGAGTCATCCGCTGCAAGCTGGTATCGCCAGTTGTTTCTGAATTCCGACTCTTCCTCTTCCGTCTCGGGTTCTGGAACCAGCGATACCCGGGCAGCGATGCCCTGCTCCATTCCGGACACCACACCGCCGCTGGCGAAGTCGCCGTTCGTGGTACCAGCCACAACCATGTCGCCATCGAAATCAGCCAACCCAAGAAATGCCTCGCTGGACTGATCGCCTTCGTCATTCAGGGTGAAGGCCCGACTGACATTCCCGGCGGCTGAATATCCCAGCAGGAACCCGGCAGCACTGGAAAGCGCCTCCCTCTCCAGAACGGGGTCTTCCTCGTCCTGCTCCAGCACAGAATAGGATCCATCACTGGCACCAATCAGCCAGAGCGTGCTACCGGTATACAGTCCGTTGGAAACCGGTTCATCGCCAGTGGTGCCAACCTGTTTGACATCAAGTTCGCTGGTGGCACTGGAGGCGTTAAAGAAGAAGGCATCAATGCCGCCGATGACTGAAGCGCCTTCCACAGATCCCGCGGCCGAACCAAACAACCCGGGGTTCACAGATTCTGTGCTGCCGCCGGCAACACGGTCATCGGCTGCTGAGCCGGCCTGGCGGGTCCAGGCAACCGTAGGCTGCTGCGTGTTGCCGTCCAGTTCAGTATCAATTCGCTGCAGGAAGCTGTCCCTGCCGCCCGATCCCTGCTGCTGATCAAACACACCTTCCGTTTCCCCGGCCAGGATGACATAGCCGGTGTCACGGTTGATTCCGGCCCAGCGAACCTGATCATCAGCATCCGTTCCGGTCCGGATGGTCCAGGTGGGAACGTATTCGCCACCGTTGGTGGCGGAATCAAACCAGTAAAGCGATGTCACTGAATCCAGGCGGCCCAGACCGGACGTTCCCGCCACCGACTGATCGGTGCTGTAGGCCACGACAAATTCGAACCGGTCTACCTTGGTCCCACCCTCGGTCACCTTCCGCTGCACCACGTTTATGACCGGATCCGGAGCGCTCAGGCTGTCGCTCGCAGAGGATATGTCAACCTGCTGCAACTGAGTGCCTCGTTGGTCAAAAATCCGCACCAGCACCCGGTCGTTATCCTGGGTGTCGTAGCCGGCAACGAACAGCCTGCCGTCATGGCCCATCGAGATGTCTGTGGCCACAAAGCCGTCGCCAGGGTTCAGAGCAAGCGGAGACGTCAGCTCGTTGAGGCTGATCCGGATCAGGTTTTCAGCCTCCGCCCGGGCATAATCCTCTCGACCGGCCTGGAAGTTCTCGTTGAGGCCCAGCAGGATAACCCGGTCGCTGAAGGCCGGGTTGGCATAGCCGGCCTCCGGTACCCGAATCCGGAAAGGCACTTCATCGGTCCCTTCTGGTAAAATCAGTTCGTCATTCTCAACCCAGTTTCCGTCTTCCAGTCGCTCGATAACGAACTCGGATTCGAGACGTGCGGTGGAGTCTTCGGTGTGGCTCAGCTTCGCAAAAATATCCCGGTCTCTGTCTCCAGAGAGTCTCGCGACGTATTCGCGCACAGCACCCACGTTCAGCGTATCCCTGCCGCCACCGTTTACAGTTTCCAGCGACAGAACCGGCTCGTTGTCCTGAATGGACAAATTGGTAACGACACCACCGTTACCGCTGCCAAGACCGGCCAGACCGGATCGCACTTCTGTCAGTGCCAGGCGAAGGGACTCGACGGGCTCGGCAAAGCTGTCCTCGACCACCTCCAATGGCAGATAACACTCGGTAATACCCGGCTCAAGAGTGATCACGCCGCGCGTATAGAAGCCCTGTTCGTCAAGCTCATAGTCGATATAGTCCAGCTCGCTTTCCCCCGTCTCATCGCGAGGCAATGAACTGTTGCTGCCCAACCCGACAATGTCCGTGCCGAGGATGGCATCTCCCGCATTGGAGGCACTGTGATCGCAGTTCTGGTGTGGAGGCGAGAATCCGACGTCGCAACTGGATGCGTCATAGTCAGACAAAAGCTCAAAAGCTACCGCTACCCGGGTTACCGACGGTTGATCCAGGGAAACCTTGACGAAGACGCGGCGCGTCGGAAGTGTCAGATCCCTGGTGCCCGATACGGAGCCGTCATCGTTGTAGAGATTGATGGTAACGCTGTGCTCACCCTCGGTTTCAAGATCGGGCAAGGTGCATTGTTCACGGTTACTGGCAGGGATTTCCGGGCTCTCACCTTCCGTAAACGGCTCTGCATCCAGAGACATGACATTGTATTTCACGTCAATATCGAACGGCTGGGCGCCGGCCATGCGGCCGTCGGTTGTTACCAGATTGATGCCTTCGGTCTTGCCCAGGTCCGCCTCTCCTCGACTACCGCCGGTGAGACCGGGGACACCGCGCATAATGATGCCCTGGCGGGCCTTGTTACTGGTGTCCTCGAGCGCCAGCCAGGACGGCGCATTGGTCAGGGAATAGTCAAGGATATCTTCGCCACCGTAGGCCCCGAAGTTGTAGGAGTATTCAACACCGAGATAGGCGAACACCGGGGGTACACCAAGGATTGTGGGCTGGTCGGGATCCTTTTCCGTCTTGCACGCAGCAAGCCCCAGTGAAAGCAGGGCCAGAACGGCAAGTTGGCGAACAGGATGAATGCGGGAGTGAAAATCGGCGCCCATGAAAAAATCCGTTTCTATCGTTGTTGTTATGGTAGCGACCGCCCGGATGAAACATGAACACCGGGCGGTTTACACACCGTTACAGAACAACGCCATGGTAGCCAATTTGATACGCAGGGGATCTGCGCGAGTTCTCAGATTCGGTTAGCCCGCGCCCAGGCCGTGCTCTTCCAGCAACGCCACCAGCCCGGCTTCATCAAGAACAGGCACCTCTAACTGTTCAGCCTTGGCCAGTTTGGAACCGGCGGCCTCGCCAGCCACCACGCAAGCCGTCTTTTTGGAAACGCTTCCGGCCACCTTGGCTCCGAGGGATTCAAGCTTCTCTTTGGCTTCGTCCCGTGTCATTCCAGAAAGCGTACCGGTCAGCACCCAGGTCTGGCCTTTCAGAGGCTTCTCTCCCTCCCGGACTTCCTCTTCCTGCCACCTCACACCGGCTTCACGCAGGGCATCCAGGGTTTCGCGATTGTGGGTCTGCTCGAAAAAGCTACGGATATGACCCGCAACGATCGGCCCGACATCCGGAACCGTCTGGAGGCTCTCTTCATCCGCTGCAGCAATGGCCTCCAGAGTTCCGAAGTGGCCCGCCAGGGCTTTAGCAGTGGCCTCCCCAACCTCCCGGATGCCAAGGGCATACAGGAACCGCCAGAGCACGGGGTTTCTGGCCCGATCAATGGCAGCCACCAGATTGGCCGCCGATTTTTCTCCCATTCGCTCAAGTTTCACCAGGTCGTCGGTGGTCAGGCGATACAGATCGGCAACGGTTTCCACCATGCCCTGATCCACCATGATATCTATCCACTTGTCTCCCAGGCCCTCAATATCGAGGGCTTTGCGGGAGGCATAGTGGCGAATGGCTTCCTTTCGCTGCGCGGGGCAGAACAGGCCGCCAGAGCAACGGGCAACGGCTTCGCCTTCGATCTGGATAACATCCGAGTCACACACCGGGCACTGTCGGGGCAATTCCACTTCCCGGGCGCCTGAGGGGCGTTTTTCGGCCACCACCTTGACCACCTGCGGAATCACATCACCGGCGCGGCGAATGAACACGGTATCGCCGATATGAACATCCAGTCGGCGAATTTCGTCCATGTTATGGAGGGTGGCGTTGCTCACCGTTACACCGCCCACAAACACGGGTTTTAACCTCGCAACCGGGGTAACCGCGCCAGTACGACCGACCTGGAATTCCACGTCCTCGATAACCGTGAGTTCCTCTTGAGCCGGAAACTTCTGGGCAATCGCCCAACGAGGGGCCCGGGATACAAAACCCAGGGCCTTTTGCTGGTCAAGCCGGTTCACCTTGAAGACGATACCGTCGATTTCGTAGGGGAGACCGTCGCGTTTGTCCATCAGCTCGCTGTAGGCTTCGAGGCATTCCTCCGCGCCCCTGGCCTTGCGCATCTCGGGATTAATACGGAAACCCCAGCTCTGGACTCTCTTGAGCCCCTCCCACTGGGTATCCGGCAAGAGGCTTTCGTCAGTTACCGCAACGCTGTAGGCGCACATTTCGAGAGGGCGTTTGGCGGTTACCGTCGACTTTTTCTGCCGGAGGCTGCCGGCCGCCGCATTACGGGGATTAACGAAGGTCTTCTCGCCACGCTCCGCCAGGCGGCGATTAAGCTGCTCGAAACCGTCCTTTGGCATGTAGACTTCGCCGCGGACCTCCACCAGATCGGGCACGTCGTCGCCACGGAGCTTCAGCGGTACCGACGGAATGGTTCGGATATTGGCGGTTATGTCCTCCCCGGAATAGCCATCCCCCCGGGTGGCGGCGGTCGTCAGGGCGCCATTCTCGTAGTGCAGGCTCACCGCCAGCCCGTCCAGCTTGGGTTCACAGACATACTCCACGTCCTCAGTGATACCGAGCCGGTCTTTTACCCGCCGGTCAAAATCACGAAGTTCGTCCTCGCTGAACGCATTATCCAGCGACAGCATGGGCAGCCTGTGCACTACCTCCTCAAAGCTGGTTTCCGCGGCGCTGCCAACCCGCCGCGTGGGCGACGTGTCCGAAGCCAACTCCGGATAATCGGTTTCCAGGCCCTGCAATTCCCGGAACAACCGGTCGTATTCCGCATCTGGAACACGCGGGTCATCCAGCACGTAATAGCGGTAGTTATGGTCATCAATCGCCGAACGGAGTTCTTCAACACGCTGAATGATGTCGGGCGTGGCTTTGCTCATGGACTGGCACTCTCGTCTCTCAAAAAAATGCCCGGAACAAACCGGGCATCTGGCCTTCTTTTACCGCCAGGTTTCAGACTCGCTGGGAACGTTGCTTGCGCTCGAACTCCCGAATCCTCTGGCGGCAGTGCTCGATTGTCTGAGGAGTCATCACGCTCCGGCGCTCATCCTTAAGCTCGCCGCCAAGGTTACGAACCACGGCCTGGGCTGTCTCAAGCATGAAGTCAAACGCCTGCAGCGCATTGGTGGGCCCGGGCATACTCATGAAGAAACTGATACCGGGCGTGGCCAGGGTCGGCATATCGCCCGGCTTGAACGTGCCGGGTTCCACGGCATTGGCAACACTGAACTGGACCGGGCTGGTGGTATCGGACTCCTCGTGCCGGTGATAAATGTCCATATCACCATGCTCCAGACCACAGGCTTCGAACAACTTCTTCAGGGCCACCCCCTTGAAGTCTTCACCGCTCTTGGCCAGGACATTGATCACAATCACTTCCCGGGCTTCAGGGCGATTCGCACCTGCCAGCGGCTGACCACTGACCGCTCGGGAAGGTTCACGCCGTGCCGTATCTTCCTCTACTTCGGTTGTCACCGTAGGCGGGACTGCTTCCACCTCATCTTCGATGGCCCCCCAACCTGATTCGAGCTCGGTTTCTTCAGGCTCATGACTGGACAACCCGAAATCGGGATCCGACTCAACAGGTTCATCGTGATACTCGGCAGCCGGTTCGCTTTCCGGCTCCGGATGCAGATCCGGTTCTGGCGACTCCCGATGTTCTTCCCTGGCAGCAGCTGTCACCGGGCGGGTCGGTTTGGGTTTCGGAGAACCAAATCGGCTGGGCTTTTCACGCTTTACATAGCCACGCTCTTCGAGTGTGTCGCGGGAGATGGTTCGTGCGCCGCCATTGGGCAACTCCGGGTTGTATTCGTCATCGAGTGGTGAATCCTCGAGCTCATCGGCGCCCATGCCCGATGAGATTGCCATGGATTCCTTCCGGGCACGCCGCATGCGGCGCACGCCATCAATGACAATGCCGATAATAACCAGGGTACCGATGGCAATTAACCATTCCCTAAGTGACATAGTGCTGCTGTCCTGTTTGCAGATCCCGTAACGTTGCTACTCTAAGAAAAGCCCGTAATGAATACAACGCACACCCGGGCCAGATGGCGTTATTGTCATGGTCGCCTGAATTCTGAACAGCCTCAAGCCTCTGCGAGAGCCGCTGCCTCGTCTACATCGACCGACACCAGGCGCGAACACCCCGGTTCATGCATGGTTACGCCCATCAACTGATCCGCCATCTCCATGGCAATCTTGTTGTGGGTAATGTAGATGAACTGAACCTGCTTGGACATCTCCTTGACCATGTTGGCATAGCGGCCCACGTTGGCATCATCCAGCGGCGCATCCACCTCGTCCAGCATACAGAAGGGTGCCGGGTTGAGCTGGAAAATCGAAAACACCAGTGCGATCGCCGTGAGGGCCTTTTCGCCGCCCGACAGCAGGTGAATGGTGCTGTTCTTCTTGCCCGGCGGCCGCGCCATGATCGCAACGCCGGTTTCCAGAAGATCCTCACCGGTAAGCTCCAGGTAGGCGTTACCGCCTCCGAACACTTTGGGAAACAGAGCCTGCAGACCACCGTTCACCTGGTCAAAGGTTTCCTTGAAACGCTGCCGGGTTTCCCGGTCTATTTTCCGTATGGCGTTGTCCAGTGTTTCCAGGGCTTCCATCAGGTCTTCATGCTGGGAATCCAGGTAGGTCTTGCGCTCACTCTGAACCTGATATTCCTCAATGGCCGCCAGGTTAATCGCGCCCAGGCGCTGAATTCGGTTGCCGATTCGCTCCAGTTCGTCTGCCCAGTCTTTTTCATTCGCACCCTCGGGCAACTGGGCGAGGATATCCTGAAGTTTTACGTCCAGCTCCTTGAGCTGATCGACATGATTCCCGGAACGGATTTCCAGGGCCTGGGACTCCATTTTCAGTTTTTCGAGTCGGGACCGGACTTCCTGAATGCGATGATCGGTTCCGCTTCTGCCCTGTTCCTTTTCCCGCACTTCCCGATCAATCTCTTCCAGCGCGTCGCGAGCAGCGCCCAGCTTTTCCTCTTCCGCCAATCGCCGATCCAGCAGCCCTTCGAGCTGCATCTGCAGGTCTTCGATGGGCTCTTCGGCGCTTTCCCGGGACTCCCTCAGAATCTCCAGGCGCTCGTCGATACGCTCCTTCTGCAACTGCATCCGATCAATCGTCTGCCTGAGGCCGTCCCGTTGACTGTGTAGGGTCTGCAGCTGGAGCTGCAGCTGATGCGCGTGGTCACGGTCGTGCCGGGCCTCCTGGCGAAGCCGGTCCAGGCTTTCGCGCAAGGTATCGCGCTGCTCCAGCAACCGCTCTTTCTCTTCATCGCTGTCTTCGGTGGAAGCCAGCGCCAGTTGCCAGTCTTCCCGGGCATCCTGAAGACTCTCTTTCTGGCCCTCGAGGTTTTCGGACACGTCCTGGATATCGTCCCGGATTCGCTGCAGACGGGCATCAATCTGCTCGGCACGTGCTCGCAGGCCGCTGACCCTGGACGCCAGGGTGCTCAGTTCACGATCTGCCTCGCTCAGACGGGTCTGCGCCTCATCCCGGGCTGCTTCCGAACGCTCTGCCCGCTCCTGAAGCTCTTCCAGCCGTTCGGTAGCCGCCTCCAGCGCCTCCTCCGCCTCGGCCAGCTGCGCGGTCAGTTCCGTCACCTTCTTCTGCCGCTCAATCACACCGACCTGGCCGGCATCAGAGTCCGGCATCAGGACCCACTCCCGGGATATCCAGACGCCCTGGGGTGTCATCAGGCTTTGACCGTCCCGAAGCCCCGATCGCATACCCATGGCGTCAGAGACGGTTTCGACGGTATCGATGCCGCGAAGCAACGAGGCAATTCCCGGCACTCCGGAAACCTTGGCCGCCAACCCGGAACGCTCACTGCCGTCTGTGGCTTCTGCCTCCACCAGCGCCAACCCCTTTGGCGCTTCTTTCATGGCGGACGAGAGCTGATCAATATCGGGAAGGCAGAGACCCTGGGTAAACCGCCCGATAACCTGTTCGACAGCAAACTCCCAGCCATCGGTAATCTGAAGCTGACTGGCCACCCGGGGCATATCGCTGAGAGCGTTCTGTGACAGCCAGGACTGCAGAACATCATCCCCGGCCCCCATCTGCTCATCCAGAAGGGATTGCTGGGACTCCAGGGACGCACGAAGGCTCTGCACCCGTTGGCGTTCTTCAGAGAGCGCCTGCTCGGCATCACGCTGTTGCTGCCGGGCTTCGTAGAGCTCGTCCTGAACGGATGCAATCCGTTCGGCCGCCTCTTCGCGCTTCAGCTCCAGGGTTTCCTGCTGTTCCAGCAGGTCTTCGAGCTCGGCGCGGTCCATCTGACCTTCCAGCAACTCCTGTTCGTCCTGAAGCTTGCGTTGGCGGGCCAGCAGTTGCTCAATGGCATCCTCAAGCGAGCGGATTCTGGACTGGGCCAGCTCTGCCTGGCGCCGCGCGTCCGACGAACGGGCACTGAAGTCTTCCCACTGGTGCTGCCAGTCGCTCATGGCGTCTTCGGCCTGCTGCAACTTCTCACCAGATTCCTCGGAGCGAACTGCCAGCGCTTCCTGCTCCGGCTCCATCATGTCGAGTTCTTCCTGGATTCCCGCAAGCTTGTCCTCATCCTGCTCCAGCTCGCGGGCCAGTTCTCTCTGGTTCGCCATGGCCTGGTCCAGCTCAGCCGCCATTTGCCGGCTCCGTTCACGCTGGTGTTCGAGGCTCTGCTCAATACGGGCGATATCGGCCCCGGCTTCGTAATAGCGTGCCTGTGCCCGGTTGAAATGCTCGGTCCGTTCCTGGTGATTGTCGCGCAGGGATTCCAGGGAGGTCTCCAGGCTGACCCGCTCGGTGAGGTATTTCTCAAGCTCGAGCTCGGTATCCCGGATCTTGCCTCGCCAGGCTTGCAAGTCATTGTCGAGGGATTGCCAGCGAAGCACCGTCAGTTCGGCTTTTTTCTGGCGCTCTTCCTGCTTGTAGGCCTTGTATTTTTCGGCTGCGGCTGCCTGACGCTCCAGGTGTTGCAGTTGGCGGCCCAGCTCTTCCCTCAAATCGGTCAGACGCTCCAGGTTCTCCTGGGTCCGGCGGATACGGTTCTCCGTCTCCCGGCGCCGCTCCTTGTATTTTGAAATGCCGGCCGCTTCTTCAATATAGATCCGAAGCTCTTCCGGTTTGGCCTCAATCAGCCGGGAAATCATGCCCTGTTCGATGATGGCATAGCTCCGCGGGCCGAGACCGGTGCCGAGGAACAGGTCAGTAATGTCACGACGCCGGCACTTGGAGCCATTCAGGAAATACTCGGACTGCCCTTCCCGGGAAACCCGGCGGCGAACGGAGATTTCGTTGAATTTCACGAATTCACCGGGCGCGGAACCATCGCTGTTATCAAACACCAGTTCGATGGAGGCCTGCCCCACGGGCTTTCTTGCACTGGACCCGTTGAAGATAACGTCTGTCATGGATTCGCCGCGCAGGTACTTGGCGGAGCTCTCCCCCATGACCCAACGCACCGCATCGATGATGTTGGACTTGCCGCACCCATTGGGGCCGACCACGGCCGTCATGTTGGAGGGGAACGGAACCGTGGTGGGATCTACGAACGATTTGAAGCCGGACAGTTTGATGGACTTCAGCCGCATATCAGGCGCTCGCTTCCTGCCGGAGGATCGTCAACACCTGCTGCCGCTGGTGCTCCCCAAAGGCCTGGATAACGGCTTGCAGCCGCTCAGTGTCGTCGTTGACGGCGGCATCCGCCAGTTGCCGAAAGAAGGTGGCAGTTTCACCGATTTCTTCCCGGAAGTGTTCCAGCGCCACAAAATAGGTGCGGCTGATGGCCGGCCGGAAATTCTCGAGGGTTTCTTCCAGAAACGGGTTTTCGACCAGGCCGTAGGCGTAACGCATAACCCCGAAACCCGCATCAATAACCTGCTCGGCGGCGTCGGCGCTCGTGGCGTTCAACGCATCAATGACTGCCTGCAATTCACGGACCTGACCCATGACTCCGCCAAGCTCCCTGCCGGACCAGCGCTCAAGTACCTTGCGCCCCAGCATGCAGAGGAGGTCGATATAGATGTCGTAGAGGCTGTTGACGCTTTCTGGCGTCAGGCTGGAGACCACCGCACCCCGCCGGGGGAAAATCTCGATCAGATGGCGGCGCTCCAGAATGAGCAGTGCTTCCCGAACAGAGCCACGGCTGACATTCAGTTCTCCCGACACCTTCAATTCCTGAATGCGTTCGCCGGGCTTGAGATCTCGCGTGATGATTCGTTGCCCCAAATGCTGGGCAATTTGTTCAGACAGACTTTCCGGGGCCTGAAACCTCATATAGTTGGTCACTCATTCCTGAAGACGGCACGATTTCAAACGCAGAAGTTTACCACAGGGAATCTATAGCCCCACCCCTTGTCTGACATTTTGCATAGCTCAGGAACATCGCGGCAAATCACTGCCGGTTTTTTGACGGCAAATCGGGAACGACAGCCGAAAAATCAGAAACCAAGTGATGTTAGCCTCGTTACTCGCTGTTTTTGTTAGCTTTTTATGACTGGGCACGGTTTCTGCTTTGCACACGCAAAGCACTGTAAACTTCTGCGACAGAGTGAACCGTAGTGAAAAACATACCGTCGATCCATCAGTCTCCTTCCCAGCCCCAGAAACTGGCCGCGCTGCGTCAGGCACACCAGGACTGGAACAATACGCCGGATGTACTCACCAGGCTGACGCGCCGGCTGTCCACCACCCTGTCGCTGGAACAGCAGCTGGCGATCCTGGCCGAAGAGCTGGTCGCCATTGTTCCTTTCAGTGCGCTCAACTACCGCCACCGGATCGGTAAACAGGATTTCGTCTATGCCACAGGCATGGGGGGCCCACACCGCTGCGAGTACCGGCTGAGCCTTGAAGGTGTCAATTATGGGACCCTGGTGCTGCAACGTCGGCAGAGGTTCTCGGAACAGGAGCTGGAAGGCGTAGAGATGGTTCTGAGTGCGGCGATCTGCCCGATTCGCAACGCCTGCCAGTACGTGGCCATTGAGCAGGCATCCCTGACAGATTCCCTGACCGGCATACCCAACAAACGCGCCCTGGACGATGCTCTGCAGCGCTCCAGCCTGTTATCAGAGCGTCATGGCGAGCCCTACTCGCTCGTCCTCTGCGATCTGGACCACTTCAAGACGGTGAACGACACTCACGGCCATGTGGTTGGCGACCATCTTCTGCAATTGGCCGCGTGCGAGATCGAGAAGTCGATCCGAACCTCGGATTCAGTCTACCGCTTTGGCGGCGAGGAGTTTGCTATCCTGCTCCCGCATACCTCGGAGCAGGATGCCAGGGATGTAGCAGAGCGCGTTCGCGAAGCGATTGCCGCTATCCGGGTTGATGGCGGAGAGAAGGAACTGAAGGTCACAACGAGTTGTGGCGTTGCCACTTTCCTGCCCAAGGAGGCGCCCCAGGCCTGGCTGGCAAGGGCGGACGAGGCACTCTATCGCGCCAAACACCAGGGCCGTAACTGCACCCGGGTGTTTGCCACCATTTCGTAACGATCAGCCCCGGGGCGTCTTGCTTCGGGCTCTCTCTGGCCGAGGAGCACGCCCGGCTGGTTTGGCAGGTTTGGTGTCGCTGACAGCCCATTTGTTGCCGGGGGTTTTCTTACCGGACCGGCCAGGGCTTTTCCGCCTCTGGCGGTCGTGGGCCGCTTTCTCATTTGGCGTTTTCTGCGGAATCTCAACCGCTTCGAGACCAACCGTGCGACTCAGGGTGTCTACTGCCCGCTGATCCAGCTCTTCCCATTTTCCTACGGTCAGCCTGCTCGGCAGGAAGATCGGCCCGTAGCGCACGCGTTTCAGCCGACTGACGCGAACACCCTGTGATTCCCACAGGCGACGTACTTCCCGATTGCGCCCTTCCAGCAAGGTCACGTGGAACCAGCGATTTATACCGCTACCGCCGGCCGGAGAGATATCGGTGAACTTGGCCATGCCATCTTCCAGGAGAACGCCCTGAAGCAGGCGCTCGATCATCGCATCGTCCACTTCCCCGAAGATCCGTACCGCGTATTCCCGATCAATCTGGTTGGACGGGTGCATCAGGCGATTCGCCAACTCGCCGTCTGTGGTGAAGAGCACTAGACCCGTGGTATTGATATCCAGCCGTCCGATGGAAATCCACCGGTGCTCCTTGAGACGTGGCAAACGATCAAACACCGTCGGCCGCCCCTCAGGATCCTTTCGAGTGGTAACCTCACCCTCCGGCTTGTTATAAATCAGTACCCGTCGCATCACTGCCGCCGCACCGGACACTTCAAGTCGCTTGCCGTCGAGTTCGAAGCGATCCTCAACAGTCGCTTTTTGCCCGGGCGCCACAGGTTGCCCGTTGACCAGCAGGCGGCCGGCTTCCATCCAGCCTTCAATTTCCCGGCGCGAACCGATGCCCGCGCGGGCGAGCAATTTCTGAATACGCTCTGGCCCACCCTGGCTCGCGTTGTCCTTGGCTGGTCTGGCTGGTTTGTTAGGGCGTTCTGCCGCCATGAAATCAATCCTTAGTATCTGACTGACACCCGAATGACGTCAGTGAAGTGTCTGGCTCGAAGATTCGTCGTCGTTCTCGGCAGTCGTTGATTCGAACTCGATCTCCGCCTGCATGTTCTTTTCAATTTCCCGGCCGATCTCTTCAAGATCGCGGACTTCATTCAGGGGCGGCATCTGATCCAGGCCCGTGAGGTTAAAGTAGTCCAGAAACTGTTTCGTAGTCGCATACATGGCCGGACGGCCGGGAACATCCCGATGCCCAACGACGCGAACCCACTCTCGCTCAAGCAGAGTGCGAATGATATTGCTGCTTACCGTAACACCCCGAATATCCTCGATTTCACCCCGGGTGATGGGCTGCCGATAGGCGATCAATGCCAGGGTTTCAAGCAACGCCCGGGAATAGCGCTGGGGCTTTTCCTCAAACAAACGCCCGACCCAGGGCGCGAATTCCTCGCGCACCTGAATACGGTAGCCGCTGGCAACCTTCTTCAATTCAAAACCGCGCCCTTCGCAGGCCGCTTCCAGAAGTACCATGACATGTTCCATTACCTGGCGTGCGGGGCGCTCCTCTTCACTGAACAGGTCCCGGAGCTGGTCGAGAGACAAGGGTTTGCCCGCAGCCAGCAGGGCCGCTTCGGCGATCGCCTGTATTCTCAGCAGGTGTTCTTCGTTCATGGTGTCTGATCCGTATTTCCGTGCTTTGAACGTTGGGAGGCCCTAGCTGGCTGCCCTGGCTCGAACATGAATCGGGCCCAGAACCTCGGCCTGAACAACCTCGATCAGCTGCTCTTTGACCAGCTCAAGCGTGGCCAGGAAGGTCACCACGACGCCGAGCCGGCCCTCTTCAATCGTAAACAGGCTTTCGAATGTCACAAAATGATCGTCCTGAAGCACCGACAGGATTGCGGACATGCGCTCCCGGGTCGAAAGCCTTTCCCGTTCAACATGGTGACTGGTAAACAGGTCTGCCCGCTGAAGCACGCCTTGCAGAGCCAGCAGCATTTCCCGCAAGTCTACATCCGGATGGGGCTGACTGGAGGGCATCTTCGGCAGCGCGGCGGAGGCGGCAAAGGTATCGCGTTCCAGGCGCGGTAATTCATCAATGTCCTCGGCAGCCTGCTTGAACCGTTCGTATTGCTGAAGCCGGCGAATCAGTTCGGCCCGGGGATCAACCTCTTCCTCATCGTCGCTTTCCTGTCGAGGCAACAGCATCCTCGATTTGATCTCCGCCAATGTGGCGGCCATCACCAGGTATTCCGCAGCCAGCTCGAACCGCATGGCCTCCACGGCACCGATGTAATCCATGTATTGCCGGGTAATTTCGCTAACGTCGATGTCCAGAATGTTCATGTTCTGGCGACGGATGAGATACAGCAGAAGATCCAGCGGCCCTTCGAACGCCTCAAGGAAGACCGCAAGGGCGTCCGGCGGAATGTACAAATCCTTGGGAAGATCCACCACCGGCTTGCCGGACACCCGCGCCAGGGGCGACTGCTCCGGTGCAGCGTCCTCGGCTTCGGGCGTGGCCTGATCGGTGGATTCTTCAGTCATAACCTTTCACTCCGGGTCGGCGCACTGGCTGTATGCTCGTGGCACCGACTCCTGCGGATTCAGCGGTAATGAAGCCCCATGGCGGCCCGGACTTCCTCCAGGGTGTCGCGGGCGGCGTCACGGGCGTGTTCGCGACCTTCCTGGAGAATGGAATGAACCAGATCCGGATTGCCCTCATACTCCCGCGCGCGTTCGTGGAGCGGACGCTGCTCCTCGACAATCGCGTCAATCAACGGCTTCTTGCAATCCAGGCAACCGATGCCGGCACTGCGACAACCGGTCTGCACCCACTCCTGAGTGTCAGCATCGGAATAGATCTTGTGCATTCCCCACACCGGGCACTTTTCGGGCTCACCCGCATCGGTGCGCCGGACCCGTTGGGGGTCGGTCTGCATGGTGCGAACCTTCTGGGCTACGCTGTCCGGCTCTTCCCGCAGACCGATATAGTTGTTGTAGGACTTGGACATTTTCTGCCCATCCAGCCCCGGCAACTTGGATTCCGGCGTCAGCAGCGGTTGGGGCTCCGGCAAAATCACCTTACCGCCACCTTCAATGTAACCGTAAAGACGCTCACGATCGCCCAGGGAGATATTCTGTTGTTCTTTCAACAGAGCACGGGCCGTTTCCAGAGCGTCCATGTCGCCCTCTTCCTGGTAACGCCTCTTGAGATTGCGATAGAGCTTGGCGTTTTTCTTGCCCATCTTCACGATGGCACCTTCCGCCTGCTCTTCAAAGCCTGGCTCACGACCATAGATGTGGTTGAACCGGCGCGCGATTTCCCGGGTGATTTCAACGTGGGAAACCTGATCTGCACCAACGGGCACTTTTCCTGCCCGGTAAACCAGAATATCTGCACTCTGAAGCAGCGGGTAACCCAGGAACCCGTAAGTCGCCAGATCCTTCTCCCGCAGCTTCTCCTGCTGATCCTTGAACGTCGGCACGCGTTCCAGCCACCCGAGTGGCGTGATCATCGAGAGCAGCAGATGCAGTTCGGCGTGCTCGGGCACCTGAGACTGGATAAACATCGTGGACGAGCCCGGGTTCACGCCGGCCGCCAGCCAATCGATGACCATATCCCAGACGCTTTGTTCAATGCCGGAGGGGTCATCGTAGTTGGTGGTGAGTGCGTGCCAGTCCGCCACAAAGAAAAAACATTCGAATTCATGCTGGAGTTTAACCCAGTTTTTCAGCACACCGTGGTAGTGGCCAAGGTGAAGCTTGCCGGTCGGACGCATGCCGGACAAAACCCTTTGCTGGGAATCTACAGAACTCAAAGCACGAACTCCTTATTTGGTATTGGAACCGCCATCATAGTTCAGGCGACCCGGCATTATAAATAAAAAACCCCCGCTCTGCAGGGCAGAAACGGGGGTTTTTACTGAAAGAAGGCCAGCTTACCAGCCAGTGACTTCCTTCAGGGCCTGACCGATCTCGGCCAGACTGCGTACGGTGCGAACACCAGCGTCTTCCAGGGCGGCAAACTTATCGTCTGCTGTACCCTTGCCACCGGAGATGATGGCGCCCGCATGGCCCATGCGCTTGCCCGGAGGCGCAGTAACACCAGCGATGTAGGAAACCACCGGCTTGGAGACGTTCTGCTTGATGTAGGCCGCAGCTTCTTCCTCGGCGGTACCGCCGATCTCGCCAATCATCACAATGGCTTCTGTCTCGGGATCTTTCTCGAGCAGGGCCAGAATGTCGATGAAGTTGGAGCCCGGGATCGGGTCGCCACCGATACCGATACAGGTGGACTGACCGTAGCCGAAGTCAGTGGTCTGCTTGACCGCTTCGTAAGTCAGGGTGCCTGAACGGGAGACGATGCCAACTTTGCCCTTCTTGTGGATGTGGCCAGGCATAATGCCGATCTTGCACTCGTCCGGAGTGATAACACCCGGGCAGTTCGGACCAATCATGCGAACGCCTTTGCGATCCACGTATTCTTTGGCGTACAGCATATCGATAGTCGGGATACCTTCAGTGATACATACGATCAGCTGAATGCCGGCATCCGCCGCTTCGATGATGGCGTCCTTACAGAACGGCGCAGGTACGTAGATAACGGTAGCTTCAGCGCCGGTTGCTTCAACGGCGTCACGCACGGTGTTGAACACCGGCAGACCCAGATGCTCGGTACCGCCCTTGCCGGGGCTGACGCCACCAACCATCTTGGTGCCGTAGGCGATCGCCTGCTCTGAGTGGAAGGTGCCCTGTGCGCCGGTAAAGCCCTGACAGATAACCTTGGTGTCTTTGTTAATCAGGATGCTCATTATTTACCCCCTGCGGCTTTAACAACTTGCTCTGCCGCATTCGACAGACTGGTAGCGGCAATGATGTTCAGACCGCTCTCGGCGAGTACCTGAGTACCCTTCTCCGCGTTGTTGCCTTCAAGGCGAACCACAACAGGAACCTTGACGCCGACTTCCTTCACGGCACCGATGATGCCCTCTGCAATCATGTCGCAGCGAACGATACCACCGAAGATGTTGACCAGAACCGCCTTCACATTCGAGTCAGACAGGATGATCTTGAATGCCTCGGAAACACGCTCCTTGGTTGCACCGCCGCCAACGTCCAGGAAGTTGGCAGGCTGGCCGCCGGACAGCTTGATGATGTCCATGGTACCCATGGCCAGGCCGGCACCGTTGACCATGCAGCCGATGTTGCCTTCCAGGGCCACGTAGTTGAGCTCCCACTTGGCCGCTTCCGCTTCCCGGGAATCTTCCTGGGAGGGATCGTGCATCTCGTGGATCTTTTTCTGGCGGTACAGTGCGTTGCCGTCGACGCCCACTTTGGCGTCCAGGCAGTGCAGATCACCAGCCGGGGTAATAACCAGCGGGTTGATTTCTACCAGTGCCAGATCGCACTCTTCGAACAGCTTGGCCAGACCAACGAAGATCTTGGTGAACTGACCGATCTGCTTGCCTTCCAGGCCCAGTTTGAACGCGAGCTCGCGGCCCTGGTACGGCTGAGCGCCAACCAGCGGGTCGATTTCGGCTTTCAGGATCTTCTCGGGCGTTTCTTCGGCAACCTTCTCGATCTCAACACCACCTTCGGTGGAGGCCATGAACACGATGCGGCGAGTGCCACGGTCAACAACCGCGCCCAGGTAAAGCTCCTGGTCGATGTCGGTGAGGGATTCAACCAGGATCTTGCTCACCGGCTGGCCGTTTTCATCTGTCTGGTAGGTTACCAGGTTCTGGCCCAGCCACTTCTCGGCAAACTCACGGATCTCTTCTTTGCTCTTGACCAGCTTTACACCGCCAGCCTTACCACGGCCACCTGCGTGAACCTGGGCTTTCACAACCCATGCATCACCGCCGATTTCACCAGCTGCGTCTACAGCTTCCTTCGGAGTATCACAGGCAATGCCCTTGGATACTGGCAGGCCATATTCAGCGAAAAGCTGTTTGCCCTGATATTCATGCAAATTCATAGTTAATGTCCCGAATTAAAAAATTCCTGGTTTGCGTTACTTCTTCTTGCGGCGGTTGGCGATGTGGATCGCGCCACCACCGACGGCCAGAGCTGCTTCATGCACGGACTCGGACAGAGTCGGATGTGCAAAACAGGTCAGGGCCAGATCTTCGGCGCTGGAACCGAATTCCATGGCGATTACGCCCTGGGCAACGATTTCAGAGGCCTGGGGACCAACTACATGGAAACCGACAATGCGGTCAGTTTTTGCGTCAGCAATGATCTTGACCAGACCGGACGCCGAGTTTGCAGCCATTGCACGACCGTTGGCCGCAAACGGGAAGGTACCTACGTTGTACTCTTCACCTTCTGCCTTCATCTGCTCTTCGGTTTTGCCAACCCAGGCAACTTCCGGGAAGGTGTAGACAACGTTCGGGATGCAGTCGTAGTTCACCTGGGGCTTGTGCCCGGCAATACGCTCCGCAACCATGATGCCTTCTTCAGACGCCTTGTGGGCCAGCATGGGTCCACGAACCACGTCACCGATCGCCCAGACACCCGGGGCTTCGGTTTTACAGTTGTCATCAACAAAGATGAAGCCGCGCTCATCCATCTGGACGCCGGAATCTTCCGACAACAGATTGTCGGTGTAGGGCCGACGACCAACAGCCACAATCAGCTTGTCGAACTTGGCTTCGTGCTTGCCCTTGGAATCCTCGTAGTTCACGTTCACCAGCTTGCGCTTTACTTCCGCGCCAGTCATACGCGCACCCATGACGATGTTCAGTCCCTGCTTCTGGAACTGTTTCAGGGCATCTTTTGCTACCTGCTGGTCAACGGCCGGCAGGAAGGTGTCCTGGGCTTCCAGAACGGTGACTTCCGCGCCCAGGCGGGCCCAGACACTGCCGAGTTCCAGGCCGATAACGCCGGCACCAATCACACCCAGGCGCTTCGGCACCTCGGTGAACTCGAGGGCACCCTCGGAATCCACGATGTATTCGCCGTCGAAGGGCGCGGGCGGAATCTGGATCGGCTTGGAACCGGTGGCCAGGATGATGTTTTCGGCTTCGTAGGTCTTCGATTTGCCGTCCTTGTCGGTTACTTCCACCTTGCGGTTGGCCAGCAATTTGCCGTGCCCATGGATGGAAGTCACGCCGTTGGACTTGAACAGCCCTGCGATACCGCCGGTCAGCTGCTTAACGATGCCGCTCTTGCGCTCCATCATCTTGCCGATGTCCATTTTGACATCCTTCGCGATGATGCCCTGCATCTCGAAATCGTGGCTGGATTCCTCAAACTTGTGGGAAATCTCCAGCAGCGCCTTGGAGGGGATGCAACCAACGTTCAGGCAGGTACCACCCAGCACCTGCGCCTTACCGTCTTCTGAAGTCCAGGACTCGACACACGCGGTCTTGAGACCCAGTTGTGCCGCTTTGATGGCAGCTACGTAGCCCCCGGGGCCTGCACCAATGACAATGACGTCGTACTTATCAGACATACTTTTATCCCGTTTCCGATTCGTTAAATGTCGGCTCAGACGTCCAGCAGAATACGTGCCGGGTCTTCAAGCATTTCCTTGATGGCAACGAGGAACTGCACCGCTTCCTTACCATCAATCATTCTGTGGTCGTAAGAAAGCGCCAGGTACATCATCGGCTGAATTTCCACCTTGCCGTTCACGGCCATCGGACGCTCCTGGATCTTGTGCATGCCCAGGATGGCTGTCTGCGGCGGGTTCAGGATCGGTGTGGAAATCAGCGAACCGAAGATACCGCCGTTGGTAATTGTGAAGGTACCGCCGGTCATGTCTTCAATGGCCAGTTTGCCTTCTTTCGCCTTGGTGCCGTACTCGACGATCTTCTTCTCGATGTCGGCCAGGCCCATGGCGTCGGAATCACGCAGAACCGGAACCACCAGGCCGCGATCGGTGGAAACCGCCACGCCGATGTCCTGGTAACCGTGATACACCATGTCGTTACCATCGATGGACGCGTTCACCGCCGGGAAGCGCTTCAGGGCTTCGGTGGCAGCCTTGGTGAAGAACGACATGAAGCCAAGCTTGATACCGTGACGCTTCACAAAGCTGTCCTGGTACTGCTTGCGCATCTCCATGATCGGCCCCATGTTCACCTCGTTAAAGGTGGTCAGCATGGCTGCGCTCTGCTGGGCATTAACCAGTCGCTTGGCGATGCTCGCACGCAGGCGGGTCATCGGTACGCGCTTCTCGGGACGTTCGCCCTGGCTGACGTTGACTTCCGGCATACCAGCCGCAGGCTGGGGTGCGGCAGCACCACCGGAGGACTTGGCACTGTCTAAGTGGTTCTGAACGTCTTCCTTGGTTACGCGGCCATCTTTGCCGGTACCCTTGATGCTGTTCGGATCGACGTTATTTTCCTCAGCCAGCTTTCGGGCCGCCGGGCTCAGGATGGCTTCGCCGGAAGATGCCTCGCTCTTGGCTTCTTCCTTCGGAGCCTCTTCCTTGCTTTCTTCTTTCTTACCCTCGGCAGGCTTGGATTCGCCCTTGGCGCCTTCCTTGAACTTGCCGACTACCTCACCACTTTCAACGGTATCGCCTTCGTTCTTGATGATTTCCTCAATCACGCCGTCAGCAGGCGCAACGACCTCAAGAACAACCTTGTCGGTCTCGATATCGACAATCAGCTCGTCACGGGAGCAGGCTTCACCCGGCTGTTTGTGCCAGGTCGCGACAGTACCTTCCGCGACCGACTCCGGGAAAACGGGGGCTTTAATCTCAGTTGACATTACAGATCCTTAGTTCGGTAGCTCGTCAAATTTCAAACGCGTCGTTAACCAGTTTCTTCTGCTCTTCAATGTGGACCGACATATGGCCACAGGCAGGAGCAGCCGAAGCGTCACGACCGGCATACTGAAGGTACAGCTTGGGGTTCAGGCGGTGCAGCGCATTACGCATGTGATGCTGGCTGCAGTACCAGGCACCCTGGTTCATCGGCTCTTCCTGACACCAGACGACGTGCTTGAGCTTGGAGTACTCGCTCAAGAGCTCGTCAAGATCGTCTCCGGGGAAAGGATACAGCTGTTCGATCCGGACAATGGCCACGTCATCACGCTCGTCCGACTTCTTCTTTTCAAGCAGATCGAAATACACCTTGCCTGAGCACAGGATCAGACGGGTGACCTTCTTCGGATCGGACGGTTCTTTCTCGGGCAGCACCGTCTTGAAAGTACCACTGGTCAGATCATCAAGATCAGACGTCGCTTCCTTGTGCCGCAGCAGGCTCTTGGGCGTAATGGCTACCAACGGCTTGCGCAACGGGCGTTTTACCTGGCGCCGCAGCATATGGAATACCTGGGAAGGCGTGGTCGGCACGCAAACCTGGATATTATGCTCTGCACTCAGTTGCAGGAAACGCTCGAGGCGCGCCGAGCTGTGCTCTGGCCCCTGCCCTTCGTAACCATGGGGCAGCAGAAGGGTCAGACCACAAAGGCGTCCCCACTTGTGCTCACCACTGGTCAGGAACTGGTCGATTACAACCTGGGCGCCATTGGCAAAATCGCCGAACTGCGCTTCCCAGACCACAAGGCCATCAGGCGCGGTAGTGGCGTAGCCGTACTCGAACGCCATTACGGCTTCTTCCGACAGCAGCGAGTCGTAAATTTCGAACTTGGGCTGATCTTCCGACAATTCCGCCAGAGCAATATGGGTCGAGCCATCTTTCTGGTTGTGAAGGACGGCATGGCGGTGAGAGAACGTGCCACGGCCAATATCCTGCCCCGTAAGGCGGATTGGGTGACCCTCGTCCAACAGCGTCGCATACGCCATGACTTCACCGTAGCCCCAGTTGATAGGCAGGGCGCCGGCGGTCATTTTTTCGCGGTCGGAAACAATCTTGGAGACCTGACGCTGGATACTGAAACCTTCAGGGACCGAGGTCAGTTTCTTGCCCAGCTTCTGGATCGTCTTCAGCGCAACGCTGGACTTGCACTTGGCTGTCCACTCGTGGCCGAGGTAAGGAGTCCAGTCAACGTAGAGCTCTTTGTTGGGCTCTTTGACCAGGGATTTGACCACGTGCTCGCCATTATCCAGGGCGTCACGGTAGTCGTTCTCCATCTGCTTGGCTTCTTCCTCGGTGATAACACCGGCTTCCACCAATTGATCCACGTACAGGTTGCGGGTGGTCTTCAGCTTGCGGATTTTCTCGTACATGACCGGCTGGGTTGCTGCCGGCTCGTCCGCTTCGTTGTGACCACGACGACGATAGCAGACCAGATCGATCACCACGTCGTTCTTGAATTCGTTGCGATAATCCATCGCCATCTGTGTCACGAACATGACCGCTTCAGGGTCATCCGCATTCACATGCAGAATCGGCGCCTGGATCATCTTGGCAACGTCGGTACAGTATTCCGTTGACCGCGCATCTTCCTGCTTGCTGGTGGTGAAACCAACCTGGTTGTTGATCACGATATGAATGGTGCCACCAACGCCGAAGCCGCGGGTCTGGGACATCTGGAAGGTTTCCATCACCACGCCCTGGCCGGCAAATGCTGCGTCGCCGTGCATGATAATCGGAACGACCTTGGTGCCCTCATTGTCGTTACGGCGGGTTTGACGAGCCCGGACAGAGCCCTCAACAACCGGAGAAACGATTTCAAGGTGTGACGGGTTAAACGCCATTGCCAGGTGAACTTCGCCACCCGGCGTCATCACGTTGGATGAGAAGCCCTGGTGGTACTTCACATCACCGGAGCCAGAATCTGCGAGCTTCTTGCCCTCGAATTCGTCGAAGAGCTCCCGTGGATTCTTGCCCAGGGTATTAACAAGAACGTTGAGGCGGCCACGGTGAGCCATACCCAGGACGATTTCCTTGGCGCCATAGGAGCCGGCACGCTGAATCAGCTCGTCCAAACAGGGGATCAGACTCTCGCCACCCTCAAGGCCGAACCGCTTTACGCCGGGGTAGCGGGACCCCAGGTACTTCTCAAGGCCTTCGGCAGCCGTCAGGCGCTCAAGGATATGCTTACGGGTGTTGTCTTCGTAGGCCGGGCGTGAACGAACCGGCTCCATGCGCTGCTGGAACCAACGCTTGATGCGGGTATCCACCACGTGCATGTATTCGGCACCAATGCTTTCGCAATAGGTCTGGCGCAGGCCATCGACAATGTCTCCGAGCTTCATGGTCTCGGAGCCAAGGTTCAGGGAGCCGGTCTGGAATTCGAGATCCCTGTCAGAGTCGGATAGCTCATGAAATTCGGGATCGAGGTCTTCGACCCGGGGACGCTGCCATACACCGAGCGGGTCCAGCTTCGCTTCCTGATGACCGCGGAAACGATAGGCGTTGATCAGCTGGAGAACACGAATCTGCTTTTTGTCCGCATCAGACGTGGCGCTGGCAGGAACGCCGCCGCTGGCAAGAAAGCGCTGATTGCGGGAAATGTGTTCAAACTGTTCGCGAATGGACGAGTGGGCGATGTCACGGCCCTTGTAGCCATCGACACTGGGAAGCTTGTCGAAATAGCTGCGCCACTCTTCGGGAACGGCGTTGGGGTCTGTCAGGTAGGTTTCAAAAAGCTGTTCAACATAGGCGAGATTTCCACCTTGGAGGTGGGAAGTCTGCCATAACTGCTCCATTATGCTTTCGTGCATCTTGAATAGCTCACCTTGGGCTGGTGCGGGGAGCCCGATATGGTCGGCCAGGGGTATTTCTCAGTCAATACGGGTTTTTACGGGATCGACTTTGGCCACCACACCCGACATGGATGTTTTCCATTCCCCGGTGGTTTTTATACTCAGCAAAACAGGGAGAAAACTTTATAAGTTCCCGCCACGGCTTGCGTAGTGTGCACCCGGGTAAGACCTTTGACTATAAGCCTTTGGTTGAAGGCCCCGCAAATTTGCGAGGCCTTCCGGGTACTAACCTGATCAGAACAGTATAGCGTCTGTCACAAATCCTGCTGCTTAAGTAGCCCTTTGCAGCAGAAGATTCCGAATGTGGCCGATAGCCCTTGTGGGGTTCAGGCCTTTCGGGCAGACACTTACACAGTTCATGATGCCCCGGCAACGGAATACGCTGAACGGGTCATCAAGGTTGGCAAGTCGCTCTTCCTGGGCTGTATCCCGGCTGTCAGCCAGGAAACGGTAGGCCTGAAGCAGGCCGGCAGGACCGATAAACTTGTCAGGGTTCCACCAGAACGACGGGCAGGACGTGGAGCAGCAGGCACAGAGAATACACTCGTACAGGCCGTCCAGCTTCTGGCGGTCTTCCGGAGACTGCAGCCGCTCGATCGCAGGCGCAGGCTTGTCGTTAATCAGGTACGGCATGACCTTTTCGTACTGCTTATAGAAAAGACTCATATCTACAACCAGATCACGAATAACCGGCAGGCCCGGCAGCGGGCGCAGAACCAGCTTATCGCCCTTCACCACCTGGGAAACAGGCGTGATACAGGCCAGCCCGTTCTTGCCGTTCATGTTCATGCCGTCGGAGCCACAAACGCCCTCCCGACAGGAACGGCGATAGGCCATCGAAGGATCCCGCTCTTTGACCAGGTTCAGCACGTCAAGAACCATGAGATCCTTGCCTTCCGGAATTTCGACATCCACGTCCTGCATATAAGGCGCGTTGTCGGTCTCCGGGTTATAACGATAAAGGCTTACCAACATTTTCGGAATCCCCCTTAGTAAGTCCGGACCTTCGGCTCGAACTTGTCCACCGTCTTCGGTGCAAAGTTCACATCACGCTTGCCCACACGCTTTTCCAGCGGGAAGTACATGGAGTGCTTGAGCCAGTTCTCGTCATCACGCTCGGTGAAATCGTTCCTGGCGTGGGCACCACGGCTTTCCTTACGCTCGAACGCGGAAATCGCTGTGGACAGGGCAACCTCATAAAGGTTGTCCAGTTCGAGCGCCTCGATACGAGCAGTGTTAAAGGCGTTGCTGGTATCAGCCAGCTTGGTGTTGCGAACGCGCTCACCAATGGCTTCCAGCTTCTTGAGACCCTCTTCCATGCTCTTGCCGTCACGGAATACACCGAAGTACAGCTGCATACAGTTCTGAAGATCTTTCCGAACTTCCGCAACACTCTCGCCTTCGGAGGCGTTGTTCAGGCGGTCAAGCCGCGCCATCGCGCGTTTGATGTCGTCTTCGCTGGCGCCGTCCACTTCAAAGCCGCCACGAAGCTGCTCCTCGATGTGCAGACCCGCTGCGCGACCGAAGACCACCAGATCCAGCAGAGAGTTACCACCCAGACGGTTGGCACCGTGTACCGATACACAGGCTGCCTCACCACAGGCGAACAGTCCGGGGATCGGCTTGTCCTTGCCATTTTCGTCCTGGGTCAGCGCCTGACCACCAACGTTGGTCGGAATACCGCCCATCATGTAGTGACAGGTCGGAACAACCGGGATCGGCTCTTTCACCGGATCAACGTGTGCAAAGGTGCGGGACAGCTCACAGATGCCCGGCAAACGCAGGTTCAGGGTTTCTTCGCCCAGATGATCAAGCTTCAGCAGCACGTGATCCTTGTCGGGACCACAGCCACGACCTTCCAGGATCTCGATAACCATGGCGCGGGCAACAACGTCCCGGCCCGCCAGGTCTTTCGCGTTCGGCGCATAGCGCTCCATGAAACGCTCGCCCTCGGCGTTGATCAGATAACCACCCTCGCCCCGGCAACCTTCGGTTACCAGCGTGCCAGCACCGTAGATGCCGGTCGGATGGAACTGCCACATCTCCATGTCCTGCATCGGGAAACCGGCGCGCAGCGCCATGCCGATACCATCGCCCGTATTGATCAGGGCGTTTGTTGTGGAGGCGTAGATACGACCCGCGCCACCGGTAGCCAGAACGGTTGCCTTGGACTTGATGTAAGCAACTTCGCCGGTCTCGACTTCGATGGCGACCACACCAACGACCTCGTCCTTGCTGTTCTTGACGAGATCAACCGCGTACCACTCGTTCAGGAACGTTGTGCCGCCCTTGATGTTGGCCTGATACAGGGTATGCAGAAGCGCGTGACCGGTACGGTCGGCAGCTGCACAGGTACGAGCTGCCTGAGTCGGGTTATCCGGGCCCTTGGACTGGCCACCGAAAGGACGCTGATAGATACGACCCTGCTCGGTACGGGAGAAAGGAAGACCCATGTGCTCAAGCTCGAACACCGCCTGAGGGCCTACAGAACACATGTACTCGACGGCATCCTGGTCGGCAATGTAGTCCGAGCCTTTTACCGTGTCATACATGTGCCAGCGCCAGTCGTCGTTCGGATCAGCACTGGCAATAGCACAGGTAATACCGCCCTGCGCAGAGACCGTATGAGACCGCGTGGGGAAAACCTTGGTGATACACGCGGTATTGACGCCGGATTCGGTCAGCTGAAGCGCGGCACGCATGCCGGACCCGCCACCACCGATAACAATCGCGTCAAAAGACATGGTCTTGATATTAGCCATCGATTAAAGCCCCCAAAGAATCTGAATGCCCCAAACCACATATACGAACATGGTCAGCCCACAAGCTGCCTGCACGATAAACCTGGGACCCATGGCCTTGATGTAGTCCGTGGTCACTGTCCAGAGCCCTACCCAGGCGTGAGCGCCAATTGACAGCAATGCCATCAGGGTAAAGATGCGAAACCAGGTCTGGTCAAACAACGCGTTCCAGGTGTCGTAGTTAACATCGGTCGTCAACATATAACCGAGCAGGAAAATTGTATACAAAGCAAGTACGTAGGCAGTTACCCTCTGGATAAGCCAGTCGAAGACACCACTGCGACCCAGGTTCGTGACGCTATTTACCATACCCAGACTCCTGCCAGAACGATGAGAATGACGGAAACCACAACCGTGATCTTCGAGGCGAGGCGGCCGCTCTCGAGCTCTTCACCAATGCCCACATCCATGAACAGGTGCTTGATACCCGCAACCAGGTGGTACAACAGAGCAGACAAGATGCCCCAGATAATCAGCTTGGCAAGGAAGCTGTCCAGCAGTTCATTGACGCGACTGAAGCCCTCTTCCCCGGACAGGGAAAGCTGAAGTCCGTAAAGCATGAACGCAACACCAACAAAAATGATGATGCCGCTGATACGGTGCAATATGGACGTAATGGCTGGCAGCGGAAAATGAAACTTGCCGAGATCGAGATTTACTGGTCGTTTGCTATTCACAGCGCTCTCACACTCTCTCTTGGTTCCGCGGGACCGGAAAACCGGATGCGGATGGTTGGTATGTAAGGATCGGCGTGCAGATACGAAACCGGCACACGATTGGCTCAGAAGGGAGGAAACCTCACCGGCAACCCGCTATTTACAGGCAGCGGGAAAAGGTTTATCCCCGATTCCGGGCTAGGGATTATAAGGAGTACCCTAACCAATTACAAACGTGCAACGTCGCTCAGGCCGCGTATTTCAGGGGGTTAAGCCAGCTATAAGGAGGATTGACAAATCCTTTTCCTGCCCGAATCCGTTGTCATTCGGGATATCCCTGATTTACAGCCAATGTCAAATTATGGGTTTTCCCGACTCTTCCATTGACAAAAAAAGCCAACGCCCTATATTTTGCCGCCAGTTTTGCGATAATACGCGCCTTCTAGCGCATCTATAACTGTAGATAAAGCTGTCAAAGCTGATAAATAGGAGAGCACCATGACCGACAGGAAAGCCACGCTCTCGGTGGGGGACAAGTCCATTGAGCTACCGGTTTATTCAGGCACCGTCGGCCCTGACGTTATCGACGTACGAGGCCTAGTCCAGGAAGGCGTTTTCACATACGATCCCGGATTCGTATCCACAGCAGCCTGCGAATCGGCCATTACCTACATCGACGGAGCAAACGGCGTTCTCCTGCACCGCGGCTACCCGATTGAGCAACTGGCCGAACATTCTGACTACCTTGAAGTCTGCTACCTCCTCCTTCACGGCGAACTCCCGAGCGCCGAGGAAAACCAGAAGTTCCACGACACCATCAAAAACCACACCATGCTCCACGACCAGATGCGGAACTTCTTCCAGGGTTTCCGTCGTGATGCACACCCGATGGCGATCATGTGTGGTGTAGTCGGCGCTCTGTCCGCCTTCTACCACGGCGAGATGGACGTTGCCAGCCAGGAGCAGCGGGAAATTACCGCGCATCGCCTGATTGCAAAGATGCCGACCATTGCCGCCTGGTGTTACAAGTACGCCATTGGCCAACCTTTCATTTATCCGCGTAACGACCTCTCGTACTCCGAGAACTTCCTGCAGATGATGTTTGGCGTTCCTTGCGAGGAGTACAAGCCGAACCCGATCCTGGCCAAGGCCATGGACAAGATTTTCATCCTGCACGCGGATCATGAACAGAACGCCTCAACGTCTACGGTGCGCCTGGCCGGCTCTACCGGCGCCAACCCCTACGCCTGCATTGCCTCCGGCATCGCGGCTCTGTGGGGACCCGCTCACGGCGGCGCCAACGAAGCGGTTCTGGACATGCTGGCCGAGATCGGCGATGAATCCAACATCGAGAAATTCATTGCCAAGGCCAAGGACAAAGACGATCCGTTCCGCCTGATGGGCTTCGGCCACCGGGTATACAAGAACTTCGACCCGCGCGCCAAAGTAATGGCTGAAACTGCCCACGAAGTGCTGACCGAGCTGGGCCTGGAAAACGACCCGCTGCTGAAGATCGCCCAGCGTCTCGAGAAGATCGCGCTGGAAGACGAATACTTCGTCAAGCGCAAGCTCTACCCCAACGTGGATTTCTATTCCGGCCTGATCCTCAAGGCAATCGGAATCCCGACGTCGATGTTCACCGTTATCTTCGCTCTGTCGCGTACCATTGGCTGGTTCTCGCACTGGAACGAAATGGTAAGCGGCGACTATCGCATCGGCCGTCCGCGTCAGCTCTACACCGGCTCGGATTCCCGGGATTATCCGGCCAAATAAGTCTGACTTGCCGGGTAAAACACGTAAAGGCCGCTGATTCAGCGGCCTTTTTTATTGCGTGCTGCCCTGCCCTTATGTGCTAAGTTAACCCGATAAAAACATAAGAGGAGAAAGCGATGACTAAAGCAGCATTTATCGGCCTGGGCGTCATGGGTTACCCGATGGCCGGCCACCTGGCGAAGGCGGGGCTCGACGTCAGGGTCTGGAACCGGACCAATGCCAAAGCCGAGCAGTGGGCAAGCGAATACTCGGGAACCAGCTGCACCACCATTGCTGAGGCCGTGAGGGGCGCGGATATTGTTTTGACCTGTGTTGGGGCCGATACCGATCTTATGGCCGTTTACGAGGGTGATGAAGGTATTCTCGCCAATGCCTCTGAAGGCGCTGTGCTGGTCGATCACACTACGGCTTCTGCCGGCATTGCCGAGTATCTCGCTGAAGCTGCCAGCAAAAACAACATGGGATTTGTAGACGCGCCTGTATCCGGCGGCCAGCAAGGCGCTGAAAACGGCAAACTGACCATCATGTGCGGCGGCTCGGAACAGGACTATGCGAAAGCCGAGCCGGTTATGGAGCACTATGCGCGGGCACTCAATCGAATGGGCCCGGCTGGCAGTGGCCAGAAAACCAAGATGGTGAACCAGATCGCGATTGCCGGTCTCGTCCAGGGGCTTTCAGAGGCCCTGCACTTTGCCGAGCAGGCTGAACTGGATGTGGCGAAAGTGGTGGACGTGATTTCAAAAGGCGCAGCCCAATCCTGGCAAATGGAAAACCGCTCGGGAACCATGATTGCAGGAGAGTTCGAACACGGCTTCGCCGTTGACTGGATGCGCAAGGACCTCGGGATTTGCCTTGAGGAGGCGAGAAAAGTGAATGCGTCTCTGCCGGTGACCGCACTGGTCGATCAATTCTATGCGGATGTCCAGTCGATGGGCGGTAAACGGTGGGATACCTCATCTCTCATACAGAGACTGAGGAAATTCCGCTAAGGTATTGAATCCGGGGTCGTTTGACGGCAATCAGCCCACGACCCCGGAAACCAGCAGACGTTACTTTTTCTTGTCCTGTGGTTGCCACTTACCGTTCACATACCACGCAGACCAGCCCGTCGCCTTGCCATCCTTTTCAGACATGACGTACTGCTCCTTGCTCTTACGGCTGTAGCGAATCACCGTCGGATTACCCTCGGGGTCACGCTCGGGCGCATCCATCAGGTAATCGTACTTCGGATCAATCTCCTTGCGGTGCGGTTTAATCTCCATCACCAGCGGTGGCCGCGTTTCCCGGTTTTTCGGGAATTTGCTGGCAGCCAGGAATAAACCGGACGCACCGTCCCTGAGAACGTAAGTATCATCGACTTTCTGACATTGGAGCTCGGGCATTGGCACCGGGTCCATTTTGGGCGGAGCGGGCTCGCCATTTTTCAGCAACTTGCGGGTATTCTTGCACTCGGCATTGGTGCATCCGAAATACTTGCCAAAACGCCCGGTTTTAAGCTGCATCTCGGAGCCACACTTATCGCACTCAAGAGTCGGCCCATCGTAGCCCTTGATGCGGAAGGTGCCCTTTTCCACCTCGTAGCCAGAGCAATCCGGATTGTTACCGCAAACATGCAGCTTGCGGGTTTCGTCCACCAGGTAGCTGTCCATGGCGGTGCCACACTTGGGGCAGCGACGTTTCTTGCGCAGCAGACGGGTTTCGCCCTCACCCTCGACGTCATCGTCGGCGCTGACAACCTCATCACCGGACACGAGGTTAATGGTAGTCTTGCAACGCTCTTTCGGTGGCAAGGAATAGCCAGAGCAACCCAGGAAAACACCAGTGCTGGCAACCCGGATCTGCATGTTCCGGCCACAGCTCGGGCATGGAATGTCCGTTTCAGTCGGCGTGTTGGCCCTCATGCCGCCGTCTTCACCACTCTCGGCTTTTTCCAGCTGCTGCCGGAACCGACCGTAAAAGTCATTCAGGACTTTCTTCCACTCGACATCGCCCTCGGCAATCTCGTCGAGCTCATCTTCCATCCTCGCGGTGAAATCGAAGTCCATCAGGTTCGGAAAAGATTCCGACAGGCGCTCGGTAACGATCTCGCCCATCTTCTCGGCGTAGAACCGACGGTTCTGCAGCCTCACATAGCCGCGATCCTGAATCGTGGAAATAATCGATGCGTAGGTCGACGGACGGCCAATGCCCTGCTTTTCGAGCTCTTTGACCAGGCTCGCCTCGGTGTACCTGGGCGCCGGCTTGGTAAAGTGCTGCGTAGGATCCAGTTTCTTGAGATCCAGCACTTCATCCACCTTAATGTCAGGCAGAGCAATGTCTTCGTCTTTCTTGGCGGCCTGGGGTGCTGCCTTCAGGAAGCCATCGAATTTGATGATCCGACCCCGGGTACGGAGTTCATAATCGCCGTTGGCCACCACGATGGACGTACTCAGGAATTCGGCGTCGGACATCTGACAGGCAATAAACTGACGCCATATGAGGTCGTAGAGCTTCTCGGCATCCTTCTCAAGGCCACTGATATCCGCCGGACGACGGCTGACTTCGGTTGGGCGAATGGCCTCGTGCGCCTCCTGGGCGCCCTCTTTGCTGCCGTAGACACGGGGCTTTTCGGGCCGGTATTTGTCGCCGAACTGCTTTTCGATGTACGCACGGCAACTGTTGATCGCATCCTGACTCAGATTGGTCGAGTCCGTACGCATGTAGGTAATGAAACCGGCCTCATAAAGACGCTGGGCCAGCATCATCGTCTTCTTGACGCTGAACCCCATCCGGTTACTGGCAGCCTGCTGCAGCGTAGACGTAATAAACGGCGCGGACGGCCGCGAACGGGTCGGCTTGTCTTCCCGCTTGGCAACCTTGAACGTACCCGCCTTCAGCCGGCTGACGTGGTCACTGCTCTGCTGCTCATTGACCGGACGATAGGGCTTGTCCTCGTGGCGAGTCACCTCGAAACGAACCGGTTGATCGGCCTTGGCAGACGCCAGATCGGCGTGCAACTGCCAGAACTCCTCCGGAACGAACTTCCGAATTTCACGTTCACGCTCGACTATCAGCCGCACCGCAACGGATTGAACACGGCCGGCGGAGAGGCCGCGGGCAAGTTTGGCCCAAAGCAGGGGCGACACCATATAGCCAACAACCCGGTCGAGGAAGCGACGGGCCTGCTGTGCGTTAACCCGGTTATTGTCGAGAGTGCCTGGATCCTTGAACGCTTCCTGAATCGCACGCTTGGTGATTTCGTTGAACACCACGCGCCGGTACTTCTCTGGTTCGCCACCAATGGTCTGCTGAAGGTGCCAGGCGATAGCCTCCCCTTCACGGTCCAAATCCGTTGCCAGATAGATATGGTCAGCTGATTTGGCCAAACGCTTGAGTTCGCTGACCACCTTCTCTTTGCCGGGAAGGATCTCGTAACGGGCACTCCAATCCTGGTCCGGGTCGACACCCATCCGGGCAACTAGCTGCTCGCGGGACTTGCGCTTTTTATGAACCGCCTTCTCTTCAGGGCTCATCTTCCGGGTGATAGCAGCCTGCTTGGCACGCTCTTTGGGATCGGACTGGGATCCGCTGCCACTGACGGGAAGATCACGAATGTGCCCGACGCTCGATTTGACGATGAAGTCAGAGCCCAGGTACTTGTTGATGGTCTTCGCTTTCGCTGGTGACTCGACAATTACGAGACTTTTACCCATATCGGAGTTCTGTATCCTTGGCGATAAATCGGTCAATAAATCAGCAAACCGTAAACTCGCTGTAAAATCAGTCGGCTAGAAAACACAAATACGCCGCTATTTTGTATAGGCTCACTGTTTTACAGGGTCAAGAATAGCAAGACAACCCATTCTTTGGTTTCAATCCTGCTTTTTTTCACATTCGGGAACCCTGTTGGGCCCGCCTGCTGAAACAGAAAGGCCCGGCATTTGCCGGGCCTTCTGAAACCGCGAAATGCAATCCGGTTACTGGATTACAGACGCTCCCAGACCGTTGCAATGCCCTGGCCCAGACCGATACACATGGTGGAAACACCAAGCTTACCGCCTTTGGCCTGCATTACATTCAGCAGGGTTGTAGAGATACGTGCACCAGAGCAGCCCAGCGGATGGCCCAGGGCAATCGCGCCGCCGTTCAGGTTCACTTTTTCTTCCATAACGCCCAGAAGTTTCAGGTCCTTCAGGACAGGCAGGGACTGGCCGGCGAAAGCCTCGTTCAGTTCCCAGAAGTCGATATCCTCGACTTTCAGGCCTGCGCGCTTCAGGGCTTTCTTAGTGGCCGGCACCGGGCCGTAACCCATGATCGCGGGATCACAGCCGGCAACGGCCATGCTGCGGATCTTGGCAATCGGCTTGAGACCAAGTGCCTCTGCACGCTCTGCAGACATCAGCACCATCGCTGCCGCACCGTCGGTCAGCTGGGAAGACGTACCGGCTGTTACGGTACCGTTCTTCGGATCGAACGCCGGCTTGAGCTGGCTCAGGGACTCGGCCGTGGTCTCGGGACGAATGGTCTCGTCTTCCTCGATCAGCACCTTGAAGCCGTTCTCGTCGTGACCTTCAATGGGCACGATTTCGTTCTTGAAACGACCTTCTACGGTCGCTTCATGGGCCAGACGGTGGGACCGAGCGCCGAACTCGTCCTGCTGCTCACGGGTAATCCCGTGCATCTTGGCCAGCATTTCCGCGGTCAGGCCCATCATGTTGGACGCTTTTGCGGAGTACTTGGACGCAGCCGGGTTGTGGTCGAAGCCTTCGGTCATGGGTACGTGCCCCATGTGCTCAACACCACCCACGAAGAACACATCACCGTTGCCGGTCATGATGGCCTGGGCTGCAGTGTGAATCGCGCTCATGGCAGAGCCACACAGGCGGTTCACGGTCTGAGCGGCAGACTCGTGGGGAATGCGGGTCAGCAGGGAAATCTGACGCGCCACGTTGAAGCCCTGCTCCTTGGTCTGGTTTACACAGCCCCAGATAACATCTTCAACTTCTTTCGGGTCGAGCTTCGGGTTGCGCTCAAACAGTGCTTCGATCAGATTGGCGGACAGGGTCTCTGCACGCACGTTCCGGAAACAACCGTTTTTGGCACGACCCATCGGAGTCCGCACGCAATCGACGACGACAACGTCTCTCGGATTAAGGCTCATAGATCTTTCTCCGTTCGGAAATCTCGTTCAGGGTTAGCCAAAGAACTTTTTGCCAGTCTTGGCCATTTCACGCAGCTTCTCGGTCGGGTGATAAAGAGGACCAAGGTCTGCAAACTTGTCTGCCAGTTCGACGAACTTGTCTACACCCATATCGTCGATATAGCGCAGGGCACCACCACGGAACGGCGGGAAGCCGATACCGAAAATCAGGCCCATATCAGCATCTGCCGGATCTTCGACAATGCCGTCTTCCAGGCAGCGAACGGTTTCCAGGCAAAGAGGAATCATCATACGGGCGATGATGTCTTCTTCGCTGAACTCGTTCTTACCCTGAACAACAGGCTCGAGCAGCTTGTAGGTCTCTTCGTCAACAACCTTCTTCTGCTTGCCCTTGCGGTCCAGTTCATACTTGTAGAAGCCCTTGTCGTTCTTCTGTCCGTAACGGTTGTTATCGAACATTACGTCAATGGCGGTTGTACCTTCGTGCTTCATCCGATCCGGGAAGCCGTCTGCCATTACTTCGCCAGCGTGCTTGCCGGTATCCATGCCGACCACGTCCAGCAGGTACGCAGGACCCATGGGCCAGCCGAACTTTTCCATAACCTTGTCAACGTGCTGGAAGTCGGCACCGTCACGTACCAGGCCGATAAAGCCGCCGAAGTACGGGAACAGAACACGGTTGACCAGGAAGCCCGGGCAATCGTTTACAACGATCGGGGTCTTGCCCATGGCCTTGGCGTAGGCCACCGTGGTTGCAATGGCGCGATCACTGGTCTTCTCGCCACGGATTACCTCAACCAGCGGCATCATGTGCACCGGGTTGAAGAAGTGCATGCCGCAGAAGTTTTCCGGACGTTTCAGGTTCTTGGCCAGCAGGTCGATGGAAATCGTCGAGGTGTTGGAGGTCAGGATGGTGTCCTCGCGAACCGCATCTTCGGTTTCACGCAGAACCGCATCTTTCACCTTCGGGTTTTCAACAACCGCTTCAACCACTAGGTCTACATTCTTGAAGTCGCCATAGTTCAGGGTCGGCGTGATGCTGTTGAGCACGTCGGCCATCTGATCCGGCTTCATCTTTCCTTTTTCAACACGCTTGGACAGAAGCTTCTTGGCTTCTTTCAGACCCAGGGCGATGCCGTCCTGGTTGATGTCCTTCATGATGATCGGCGTGCCTTTCAGGGCAGACTGGAATGCAACACCACCACCCATGATACCGGCACCGAGAACGGCAGCCAGGTTCACGTCGTTAGCTTCTTTTTCCCAGGCCTTGGCCTTCTTCTTCAATTCCTGATCGTTCAGGAACAGGCCAACCAGGCAGGCCGCGACATTGGTCTTGGCCATCTTGGCGAAGCCTTTGGCTTCAACTTCGATTGCCTTGTCACGGGTCATGCCGGCATGCTTCTGCATGACCTTGATGGCCTCGACAGGAGCCGGGTAGTTCTTGCCAGCCTTGCCGGCAACAAACGCCTTGGAAATCTCGAATGCCATCATGCTTTCCATGGCATTGAGCTTGATCTTGCCCTTCTTCTCTTCGCGACGGGCTTCGTGGTCCAGCTTGCCTTCGTTGCACTGGTTAATAATGGCAACAGCAGCATCGACCAGCTTGTCGGACTCGAGCACGGCATCGACAGCGCCGACTTTCAGAGCGACATCAGCACGGTTCTCGGTACCACCGCTGATCCACTCGACGGCATTGTCCACGCCAACCAGACGGGACAGACGCACGGTACCGCCAAAGCCCGGGAAGATGCCAAGCTTCACTTCCGGAAGACCAACCTTGGCCTTCTTGTCCATCACGCGGTAGTCGGTTGCAAGACACATTTCGAAACCGCCACCCAGCGCCATACCGTTGATCGCAGTAACGGTGGGGAACGGCAGATCTTCAACAGCGTTGAAGACTTCGTTGGCCTTGAGGTTGTTGGCTACCAGATCCTCTTCCGAGCCTGCAAAAAGCTCGGTGAATTCGGTAATGTCGGCACCAACAATGAAGCTGTCCTTGGAGCTGGTGACTACCAGACCCTTCAGGTTCTTCTGCGCTTTCAGTGCGTCAGTCGCGGCGCGGAGCTCTTCAATAGTAAGACGGTTGAACTTGTTTACTGACTCGCCCTGCAAGTCGAAGTTCAACTGAGCGATCCCGCCTTCGATCTCTTTAACCGTGATGGCTTTACCTTCGTAAATCATCAACTGATCTCCAGTCTGTGTTTGGAACTGCTTCCAACCGGGCGGTACTTTTGATTTACCGGCGCGGCTGTTTGTGCAGCGAGATTTCGGTCACTGCCCGATCATCCGATCCAAAAATTCATACAGTCGTTTGAATCGTGAGGGCACACGATGAAAAAAAACGGCGCATTTGTCAATTTGTTTCTTTCTGGAGGGCTGCAAAAGTCCCCGAAATACCGGGGGCAACCGAAGAAAATTGGAGCGGAATTGTTATGTTTCAGTGAACTGGAAGCCACTTCTCAGAAAAAACCGGAACTTCGTCACGCAAATTTCAAAGTTATTTACATTTACGGGCTACACCGCCGCCAAAACTGCTTGATTGGCTGACGGAGTTACTTTACCTTCGATCTACGACTTTGGTCCACAATAATAAAACCGCATTACGGAGACCCATCCGATGAAAGACGCAAACCTGCGGATACGTTCCCTTGTAGCCGCACTGATTCTCCTTGCACTCACGTCCATGGGTGCCCGCGCTCAGGACAGTGCCGACGGATTTCTCTCCGATCTTCACAATTTCCGGGTCAGCAATTACATGGCTCTGGACGCCTACTACCGTTTCAGCGGAACCGGTGATACCGGCACCCTGAACGAGATTGTGCAGGGCATCAACTCGGCCAACGATTCCATGAACTCCATCGCGGGCAGCGATTCAGGCGTACTGTCAGCCGAGGAAGTTGAGGGGCTGAACCAGGAATTCGACAAGTTCAAGAACCTGATGCGAGACAACATCAACGATGTGCGCAACCAGGGCTACCCCGATTTGCGGCTGGTCTCAGACATGGCCAACCAGGCACTCACGATGAACGAGAAAGCCACCGAGCTATACAAGGTGGCCCAGGAAAGCTCACAGACCGAGACCAACCCAAGGGTAGAAGCGGCCCGTTCGGCGGCCGTAAAAATGGCCCAGATGATGGCGAAATACTCGGTCAGGACCAACTCCTCTGTCGCCCAGACCTTCCAGGGCTCCTCAACCGAGACCCCGCTGGATGAACAGGCCCGGGAGCTGGACCAGTTGCTGGCATCCGTTATACAGGGCCAGGGAACACCGGAGCTCAAGGACGCGCTTAACGACATTTCCGCCAAATGGCAGTTTATCCGTGGCTCCTACATTAACTACAACGAAAACAACGTGGGCTTTGTAATCGATCGCTATTCCAAGGGTATCCTCAAAGGACTTGCGACAACCATTGAGCTGCTCAAGGGCAACGCCTGACCGCCCTGCTCTTTCTGGCAGGCCTAATTGCCTGCCAGAAAAGCACTTTTCCGCCTCTGTTTTTGATACCCGTCAGTTTCCCGCTACACTTTCCCGACCCGATTTAAGGTACTATCCTCAGAATAATATCCCGTGTGCGAAGGAGCGATACGATGTCTGCCTATAAAAAGATGCTTGTTGCGATTGACCTGACAGAAGAAGCCCCACAGGTACTGGACAAGGCAAAGGCCATAAGCGAAGCCCATGGTGCGGAGCTGATGCTGGTTCATGTGGTTGAGCCTGTCGGCTATGCCTATGGTGGCGATATTCCGATGGATCTGACCGAGCTACAGGACCAACTCGACAAAGCAGCTCGCGAGCAATTGGGAACCTACGGCGACAAATACGGTGTGGCCAAAAACAACCAGGTGGTGACGGTCGGGCGCCCCGAGTCCGAAATCCACAGGCTTGCGAAGGAACAGGAAGTAGACCTCGTGATCGTGGGAAGTCATGGCCGGAAGGGTTTTCAGCTTTTGCTGGGCTCCACCGCAAACGGGGTTCTGCATGGAACCGAATGCGATGTTCTGGCCGTTCGCATTCATTAAGGTTTGACTAACAAAAAGGCCCGGGGCGTGGACCCGGGCCTGCTGAGAACGAAAGCCGCGATCAGCCCCTTTCCCCCTCCATTTTCGCCTCAAGTTTGCGAAGCTGACTTTCCAGCGAGAAACTGACACTCGAGGCCATCGAGAAGAAGTTCAGTAGTGCCTTCAGATTGCTGTCACCCTTGCAGACTGAGTGTATTCTCTGCCACAGGGCCTGATTCACCAGCTGCAGCCTCTGATTCCTCTCCACCAGCCCCTTCAATTCCCAGTCTGGGGTCTGATGATTCCGTTTCGCAAAGTATTGCTGCAACAGGTAATGGGAAACACTGCGCATAATGAACTCATCGGTGTTTGCGAACGGCAGGTGATGAACCGCCATCGGCTTGAGCTCTGACAGAACCGGGCACCCGCTGGTCGCCATTTTCAGCCCAAGCAACGATCGAAGTGCCTCCTCAAGCGCCGTCTGCTTCTCATAGGTTCGACGATCATCGGCTACCTTTACTTCCACCTTCTGGTAGGCATCCTCATCCCGAAAGGCCTCCACAACCGGCAATATCTCGATTGCCGCGGGACAGTGGGAGGATTCGGAAGTCTTCAAAGGACAGTTGCTGCACTGGCAATGTTCCAGCTGTGTCCAGGACGGAAGTTTTCCGGAAGGCCGGGACGGCTTGTCCGTTACTTTAAACTCAACCCTACGGCCGTCCTGAAATCTGAAATCGTAATGTACATTCATTGATTTGCCTGTTCTTCCAGCTCCATCCACCGTTCAATGACCTGCTCCAGACGGTTTTCCTTTTCCGTCAATGCTTCCAGAGTGGCCGAGACTTCATCCGGTGGGCCTGAATAAAAATCAGCCTGGGAAATTTTTTCCTGCAGGCCGGCGACTTCCTGCTCAAGCTCCTCGATCTGCCCTGGTAACTGCTCCAGCTCGAGCTTGAGCTTGTAACTCAGTTTCACGGGCTTGCCCTTTTCAGGTTCTGCCCGCGGTTTTGCGTTCTCTGCCGGTTTCTTTGCTACGACCTTTTCGGTGCTACCGGATGTCTTGCCGTTTTTATCCTGCTTGTCCGGCCGGTTACCCGTGGCTTCTGAGGGGAAGCAACCGCCCTGCCGACGCCAATCCGTGTAACCGCCAACGTACTCACGCACTTTGCCCGAACCGTCCAGGAAAACCGTTTCGGTGATCACATTATCGAGAAACTCACGGTCGTGACTGATCACGATCACTGTGCCGGCAAATTCCGCCAGCTGTTCTTCCAGCAATTCCAGTGTTTCAACGTCCAGATCATTCGTCGGTTCGTCGAGCACCAGGATATTCGCGGGCTTGCTGAAGAGCTTGGCCAGAAGCAACCGGGCCCGTTCGCCACCAGAAAAAACACTGACCGGAGATCTGGCTCGCTCCGGGGTAAACAGGAACTCCTGCAAATAGCCGAGAACGTGTTTGCTCTGGCCATTGATGTCGATGAACTCCCGACCCTCGGAGAGGTTGTCCAATGCGTTCCGCGTCAGATCGAGCTCTCCGCGCAACTGATCGAAATAGGCAACCTGCAGATTGGTACCAAGACGAATGGATCCCTCGGTTGGTTCCAAATTCCCCAACAGGAGTCGAACAAGCGTGGTCTTGCCTGTGCCGTTCTCCCCAACAAGCCCGATCTTGTCCCCTCTCAGAATGGTGAGATTCATGTCTCTGATGACCGGAGTGCCGTCGGGATAAGCAAAGCCCGCATCCCGGGTTTCAACCACAAGCTTTCCTGAGCGCGCGGCGTCCTCCACCGCGAAAGTTGCAGTTCCGCCCCGCACACGACGCTGCCTGTGCTCCTCACGCATGGCCTTCAGGGCACGAACACGCCCCATATTACGAGTCCTGCGAGCCTTGATGCCCTGCCGAATCCAGGCCTCTTCCTGCTTGAGGCGCTTGTCAAACAGCGCGTTCTGCCGTTCTTCTTCCTCCAGCGCTTTTTCCTTGAGGTCCAGGTAGCGGTCGTAGGTGGCAGCGAAGCTCACCAGCTTCCCGCGGTCCAGCTCTACAATCCTGGTCGCCATCCGCCGGATAAACGCCCGATCATGGCTGACAAACAACATGGCGCCGCGAAATTGGCCCAGGGCCTCTTCCAGCCAGGCGATCGCGGGGACGTCCAGGTGGTTTGTAGGCTCATCCAGCAACAGAATATCCGGGTCGGCAACCAAAGCTTTTGCCAGGAGAACACGGCGCTGCCAGCCTCCCGAGAGGGTATCGAGGGTTTGATCGGGATCAACGCCATACTGACCAAGAATGGTGGTTACCTTCTGATCCAGTCGCCAGCCGTCCAGGGCTTCAAGACGCTCCTGGACTTTCATCAACCGGTCCAGGCTCGCCTCGTCGCCCTGCTGGGACAACTGGTGGAACTCTGCCAGCAACTTGCCGGTTTCAGGAAAGGCCCCGGCAACCACTTCATAGGCCGTGCGGGTGTCCTCGGAGGGCAGGTTCTGCGGCAGCACCGCCAGAACAGCGCCATCATCGAGACGAACCACGCCACCATCGGGTGTCACTTCGCCACTGACAATCTTCAGCAGGGTCGATTTTCCCTCGCCGTTTCGTCCCAGCAAACACACACGCTCTCCGGCATCGATAACCAATGAGGCCTGATCAAGCAGCGGATGCATTCCATAAGCCAGGGAGACTGAGTCCAGCGTTAACAGTGGCACGTTTGGTTTTACTCCGATTGATTAACAGTAACGGGTTCACCAACCCGGATAAGTCCTGGTGATTCATGAATCGCGTTCTGGCCGAAGATCACGCCCTCACCGGTCCTGCGATAGCGGGACAGGGTTCTGAGCGGCTGCACGGCAGCATCCTTCAGGCCGGTCGAGGGGTCGACGGTCGTCATTACGCAGCGTGAACAGGGCTTTACGATGCTCAGACGGTTATTGCCAATGCTCAAGCTCTGCCAATGGTCCTCATCCCAGGCGTCCGCGCCCTCAACGACGATGTTGGGACGGAACCTCCGCATCTCCACGGGCACCTCCAGCCGGGTGTTGAGCTCTGCCAACGAGGCAGTGTTGGTAACCAGGAAAGGAAAACCATCAGCAAAGCCCACACGCCGGTACTCATCGACCCTGCCCGCATCAACGCGGCGGAAGGAGCTGTCCGGCATGAATACCAGGCTAACAGGCTTGCGGCAAAACCGACTCAGAGCATCACTGGCTTCTCGCAAGCCTGCCAGAGCCTTCACCCAGTCCCGCCACACCAGTACGCGAAGCTCGTCGTTGGAGGCTGTCAGACCAAACTCACCTTCACCCGGAATGTTGATAACAACCCTATCGCCATCCAATTGCGTTTCCACGCGGGCGAGTTCGGGATGCTCTCTCTGGGTGACAAAACGCCGCTCATCATCAACGATCATCCATCGCCTGTCTCCGACTGGGCCGAACTCGTCGGTATGAAAACTGGTCACCTCAATACCGGAAAGGGATTTGACAGGGTATACGAACAGCGAATGGACCTTCATGGAGGCAACCTCCCACAGGGAATCGGGACTCGAAACAGGCTGATGAGTATACCTGACCGCAACCCCCGGCGCCGAGGTTGCAGGTGCCCGAAAACGAAAAAACCCGGCCCTTTTCAGGACCGGGTTTTCGAAATCTGGAGCGGGAAACGAGATTCGAACTCGCGACCCCAACCTTGGCAAGGTTGTGCTCTACCAACTGAGCTATTCCCGCAATGCTGTTCGGCTGTTGCCGACAACGGAGGCGTATTCTACGGATCCCGACGGAACCGTCAACCACTTTTTTTAAGGTTTTTTCCTGCCAGTGTCCGGTTATCACATTTCAGGAATCCGGAACTGTGCAGCCACTCCTGATCCGGATAGTACTTGAACACCAATTGCCCCCCCTTAAGGTTGTCGACAACACGCTTGATGATCTGGTTATCAACGGCCGGGCACCCGTGACTACGCCCGATGCGGCCGTATTTACTGACCCAATCATCATTCACGTAATCCGCCCCATGTATAACGATGGCGCGCTGCCGGGCAAGATCGTTGATCCCGGGCTCGAGACCATCCAGCCTGAGCGAATAGCCGTGCTTGCCGTAATAGGATTCCCGGGCCTGGAAAAGCCCGATACTGGACTGGTAACTACCTTCCACGTTGGAGAAAGCGGTCGATTTGAAATTCCCGGAATTTTTGCCGTGAGCAACCAGGTCCCGAAGCAACAGCTCGCCCTTCTCCAGATCGAAAATCCATAGCCTTTCCTGACTGGACGGCAACGAGAAATCAATCACCGCAAGCCGCTCGGGCATCTGAACACCACTGGAGACAGCGCAGCGAGAGGCGCTGATTGCGGTCCTGAGGACCTTTGTATCGAGCTTTGGAGCGGCGGCACTCAGGCGACCGAAAAGGTCGTCGTCCAGAGAGGCGCCAACCGATGAGAGTGGTAGCCACGCCCAAAAAGCCAGTAGCAGGCCTGCGGGTAAAAGCCGCCGCGTCTTTTTCATTCCAGATCCCCGGTAAAATGATTGCAAGCCAAAGAAGGATCGCTATCCCGTGCAATCTCAGTGTTGCGCAGTTTATCAGGGAAAAGTGCCAACCCCGTCCGAATGTACGTTTTCTATACAAAACTTTAAGGAAAGCGCGATTGCGCTACTGGCCGAAACGGCGACCACCGGCCAGGTACTCCCGCTCTTCCGCCGTTGAGGTTCTGCCGAGTGCCTTGTTGCGGTGAGGGAATCGTCCGTACTTTTGATTGATCGCCCGGTGATCCTTTGCGGACTGCAGAAAGCTACCCATGAAATCGGAAAGGATTCCTTCAGTTGATCGCGCCAGTTGCTCGTAGCATTCCACGGACATGTCCTGGTCGTCCTTGAGTTCCGAATGCTGGAGCGGCATGTAGAGAAACGCTCGGTGCACGGGCGGTAGCATCGTATCCTGCCCTTTCTGCATCGCTTGCCGGCATAGCTTGCGCGCCTGGCGATCCTGATCAAACGCCATGGCACCGCCGCGGAAGATATTCCGCGAAAACTGGTCAAGCAGAATGATCTCGGCAAGTATACCGCCGGCCTCACTCCGCCAATGGTCCAATCCCTGCTCGGAAGCAAACAACACCATTGAAAGGAAACGACGGCGTATCTCCTGGTCAAACCTGCGGTCCGATCGGAACCACTTGTTCCGGTGGTCGCTGTCTGGCAGCCCATGTTCGTCAAGTTCGCCAAACCAGAAATCCAGAATCTCTTTCCAATCGAACATTCACCGTCACCCTGTTACTTTATATGGTACCGGCCCTCTCTCATGAGGCCGGCTTTCCCGACTTACGACAGGCCCTAACAAATTGACTACTTCAGGAGCGGCAATGAGCAGCCCCCGCATTATTCTGTTGGCACATGGAAGCAGTGACAAGCGCTGGTGTGAAACCTTCGAAAAGCTTGCAGCGCCGACTCTCGCGTCTGTCGACAACGCCAGGGTCGCCTATATGGAACTGGCGGAACCATCCATTGATACGATCATCATGGACGGTGTGGCTGAGGGCATCACCGAGTTTACGATCGTTCCTTTGTTCCTGGCGGCCGGCCGCCACTTGCGCAAGGATGTTCCGGCAATGATCGAAGAACTCGAAAAAGCCCACGGCGTATCCATTCAGCTCGCACCTCCGATTGGGGAAAACCCTCTCCTGGGACAGGCAATTCGCGATGTTGTTATGCTTCAACTGGACGAGACACCCGCCTGAACCGGGCGTTCTGAGACAGCGCCAGAGGCCGGTGCGCGACAGGAGTATCGATTATGTCGAAAAGGATTCTGATTACCGGAGGAACCGGGTTTATTGGCCACGTGCTCTGCCGTGAATTATTGGCACGGGATTACGAACTGACGGTTTTCAGCCGGCAACCGGCCGAAACGGTCAAATCAAGCTGCGGACGGGTCGAGGCAATCCGTGATCTGCAGCAGCTTCGTTCCCACCCCGGATACGATGCCGTTATCAACCTTGCCGGAGAAGGTATCGCGGATAAACGCTGGTCGGAGTCCCGAAAGCAGGAACTCCGTGACAGCCGCATTGGCGTCACCGAAACCCTGGTCGAGGTCATCCGAAGTTGGGATCAAGCGCCGAATGTCGTCGTTTCGGGATCGGCTGTTGGCTTTTACGGGGACCAGGGATCAGCCACCGTCACCGAAAGCACCAGCCCGAATGACGAATTTACGCATCGGCTGTGCCGCGACTGGGAAAACGCCGCCAAACCACTTGGCGATGACGGCGTTCGCCTGTGCTTCTCCCGGACAGGCGTCGTGGCAGGCCCGGATGGTGGCTTCCTGGAGCGGATGCTCCTGCCCTTCAAACTGGCACTGGGCGGACGCCTGGGTAGCGGTACCCAGTACATGCCTTGGGTCCACAGGGACGATGTAGTCAGCGCACTTATCTGGATGATGGAAAACCCGGACGCATCAGGCCCATACAATGTCGTAAGCCCGAACCCGGTAACGAACGCAGAATTCACCCGCAGCCTGGGGAGGGTTTTACACCGCCCCACCCTCTTTCCGGCACCTGCTCCGGTGCTCAAGGTGGCTCTGGGTGAAATGGCGAGGCTTCTTCTGACGGGCCAGCGGGCTATTCCGGAGAAGCTGGTCAGCCAGCAATTCCAGTTCCGGTATCCGGACCTGGATCAGGCATTGACCCAATCCGTTGCTCCAGGGGCAGCCGGACAAAAAGGATGACCCAAGGGGGCCTTATCAAGCTCCCCTGATTTTTTTCACAAAAGACGTTGACAGCGTTTCGAAGCTTTCTTAATATACGCGCCACCTCGACGAGGCAAGGTGTTGAAAACGTTGCGTCCCCTTCGTCTAGTGGCCTAGGACTCCGCCCTTTCACGGCGGCAACAGGGGTTCGAACCCCCTAGGGGACGCCAATTTTTCCGCGTTGAAATGTCAGGGAAACCGAAGTTTCCCAATGACATTGTCAGACCGGCTTTTGGCCTTGCTTCCCTTCTTTTCTGTCCTGGTGTCCGTGCTCCTTCTGATCTTTCATCACGAAGATGCCAACACCCACGAAAAAGCCAACCATCAGCAGTACAGTAGCAATACCCGCGATTACAACGGCGTCCATATACATGCTGTTTCCCCTTCCGGCAATTAACTTGATTAAACTCAGGTTACGCCCGGGCTGCCCGCAAGGTATTGATCCAGGTCAACGTATTTGTCAGACCAGCTGTACGCATAAATACTGAACCACAACACATTTCCTTCGATTTTTCCTGCATTTGCAAGGCATTTGAAAGAAACTGCTGCTATAGTCGGAAACAAAGGAAGTGTCCGATCTCCTAACCGGTCTGGGTGGCTGAAGTTCAAGACATGCCAAAACTGTCGACGCGTCTTCAACGTTTTCGCACAGGCTCGCCCCTGTCTTTCAGGCTGCTGGCCTGGATTCTTCTGTTCAGCTCCGCCTTTACACTGGTAGCCTCCGCGCTCCAGATCTACTCCGATTATCGAAAAGACCTCTCACAAATAGACAACCGCATGCAGGTGGTTGAAGCCGGCTATGCATCCAGTCTGGCCCGCAGTCTGTGGGCCCTGGACCAGAAACTGCTGCAAACCCAGATGGAAGGCATACTCAGTTTGCCCGATGTGGTTCATCTGCGGCTGAGGATCGAACCCGATTCCGAGCTGGTTATGGGAGAAATCCCGCGGGACGCCAAAACCACCTCCCACAGTTTCAATCTCGTTCATCAGGGCGATGAAATGTTCAAACTGGGTGAGCTGACGGTGACCGCAGACCTGGACCGGGTCTACGATGAGCTCAAGCGGAAGGTGGGGGTCATTCTCCTGACCCAGTTCCTGAAGACGTTCTTTGTATCGATCCTCATTATCTGGATATTCCAGCATTTCGTGGCACGCCATCTGACTACCATGGCGAATTACGCCCGGGACTTTTCGCTGAAAACCACCTCGAAGCCACTAACACTGGATAGGCCCAACACACCATCCAACCGGAACGACGAATTGGGTCGCGTCACGGACGCCATTAACCAGATGCGCGAGCGACTGAACGCGGATATGGAGCGCCAGCAAAAAGATGCGGCGGAAATCCGGAAGTTTTCCAAAGCCATTGAACAAAGCCCCTCCTCGGTCCTGATCTGCGACCGGCAGTGGCGCATCGAATTTGCCAACCAGAAATTTACCCAGTTAACCGGCTACGAGGCTGCTTCGATCATTGGCAAACACCCTGGCGCACTTGGGGACAATGATATTGAAAACCGTGAAAGCCGACACCTGTGGCAATCCATCCGCCTGCAGGTGCAGCGCGTCGGGGTCTGGCAGGGTGAAGTGAACAGCGTGCGCCGTAATGGTGAACGCTTCTGGGAGCAACTGATTGCCACCCCTATCAAGGACGAATCCGGCGGCACCACCGGTTACCTCATCCTGGGTGAAGACATCAGCATCCGCAAACGCTATGAACAGCAGCTCCTGCGCCAGGCCAACTACGACATCCTGACCGGGCTGCCCAACCGGATGCTGGCCCTGGACCGTCTGAAACTGGCACTGGCCCAGGCACGTCGGGAAAGTACCCTCGTGGGCGTGATGTTCCTCGATCTCGACAACTTCAAGCACATAAACGACACCCTCGGCCACGATGCCGGAGACAACCTGCTGATTGAAGCGGCCCGTCGAATTTCCAGCTGCCTCCGTGGCACCAGTACCGTTGCACGGCTGGGGGGCGATGAGTTCCTGGTCATCCTGCCGGGGCTGACCGGCCCGGAGGCTTCGTCGCAGGTGGCAGAGCGTATCCTGAAAACCTTCTCACCGCCCTACATACTCAATGGTCAGGAGGTTTTTGTAACCACGAGCATCGGCATCGCTATTTTCCCGACGGACTCTGACAACAGCGGCACGCTGCTGCAGCACGCCGATGCCGCCATGTACCAGGCCAAACACAAAGGCAAGAGTTCCTTCGCGCATTTTGCCCCGGAAATGACCGAGGTCTCCCACGAGCGCCTGAAGATGGAATCCAGCATGCGCAGGGCTCTGGAGCTGAAGGAATTCGAACTGTATTTCCAGCCGATCGTGAATACCGATTCCGGCACCCTTTGCTCGGTGGAGGCACTGCTGCGCTGGAACAACCCGGCCATGGGCATGGTGATGCCCGATCGGTTTATTCCCCTGGCCGAGGAAACCGGCCTGATAACACCCATCGGAGAGTGGGTTCTTGAAGAGGCTTGTCGGGCCGCCGTGGGATGGAGGCAGGCCATCGGAAAAGACATCGGTATTTCCGTGAACGTGTCCCCACGCCAGTTCCGGGATCCCGGGTTTACCGAGGCCGTGATGCACGCCCTCTCTACCAGCGGTCTGGCACCGGAACAGCTGGAACTTGAAATTACCGAACGACTGATTCTGGACAACTCCATTGAAACCGCCGAAATCCTGCGCCAACTCGACAAAGCCGGGATCCGGCTGTCAGTAGACGATTTTGGTACCGGCTACTCTGCCCTCAGCTATCTGAAGAGCTACCCGTTTGATACCCTGAAGATCGATAAATCGTTTGTTCAGGATGTCATGAAGGAACCTGAAGATGCTTCACTTGTGCGGGCCATTATCAACATGGCCCACAGCCTGGGCCTGCGGGTGATCGCTGAAGGCGTGGAAGAAGAGGCTCAGACCCACTTCCTGAAAAAGGAAGGTTGCGACTTCTCTCAGGGTTACTTCTACAGCCGCCCCCTGCCGGCACCGGATTTTGAAGCCTGGCTGGCCAGCAATCATCGGGTATAGATCGAAAACCGTTGGAACCTGACTCCCATGGAAGACACCGTACTTGTCGTGAACTGCGGCAGCTCATCCCTGAAACTCGCCTTATTCGATGACCAACACAGAAAGCTGGCATCCGCTCTCGCTGAGCGTCTCGGTCAAAACGACGCATTTGCTCGCGTTGAGGGCCAGGAAGGAACCATTCCTCTGGACCCAGGCGCCAACCATGATCAGGCGCTGACTGCACTGGTCACAGCATTCCGGGATCAGGGGCTGATGGCGTCCGCCCCGACGGCCGTTGGTCACCGGGTGGTTCATGGTGGCGAGACTTTCCGTGAAGCTGTACTGCTTGATGACGATGTCATCAATGCTATTGAGGACTGCGCTGGTCTTGCACCATTGCACAATCCGGTCAATCTGTCCGGTATTCGAGCAACCCTGGCCCAGTTTCCCGGGGTGCCCCAGACTGCCGTTTTCGACACCGCCTTTCACCAGACCCTGCCCAAAAGGGCATTCCTCTATGCGCTACCGGAGGCCTGGTATCGCGATTGGGGTATCCGCCGTTATGGGTTCCACGGCACCAGTCATGCCTTCATGGCCGCCGAAACTGCCCGTTTGTTGGGAAAAACACCGGCAACCACCTCGGTCATCTCGGCGCACCTGGGCAATGGATGCAGCATTACGGCCATCCGGGACGGGATCAGTGTCGATACCAGCATGGGCCTTACGCCACTGGAGGGCCTGGTGATGGGAACCCGCAGTGGGGATGTCGACCCTGGCCTGTTCGACTTTCTAAGCGGAAAAGGTTTCGCCGCCGATGAGGTGCACCGGATCCTGAACCAGGAAAGTGGCCTTCTCGGCCTGTCCGGCCAGACCAATGACATGCGCTCGCTCTGTGAACTCGCGGATCATGGCCATGAGCCATCACAAACCGCCATTGATGTTTTCTGCTTCCGGCTCGCCCGTTACATTGGGGCCATGATGGCGTCCCTTAGCCACCTCGACGCGCTGGTTTTCACTGGCGGCATTGGGGAAAACAGTGCCCGGATCAGAGCCGAAACCATCAACCATCTCAAGCTCATGGGGTTTGAGCTCAGTCCGGACCTCAACAACCATCATGGCGAGTTCAGCGACGGGCGGATCGAAAGCCCCGACTCCAGGTTTCCCGTGTTGGTGATCCCCACCAACGAGGAACTGGTTATTGCACGGGAAGCATCCCGGCTTGCCGGCTCGGTCGCCCCGGCCTGACCCACGCGCATCATCAGGAATACCACCATGGCAAAGAGTCTCTTTTTTGCACCGACATCCATAGATTCAGGGCTCACGTCAGTTTGCCTGGGTCTGCTGCGCGCCCTGGAGCGAGTGGGCGTGAGTGTCGGCTTTTACAAACCTTTCTGCCAGACCGTCCACCGGGCGGAGTCCAGGCACAATGCCGGCCAGGACTCCTCCGTGGCGTTCGTGCGCGCCAGCAGCCATCTGAATCCACCAGATCCGATTGCCCTGAGGGAAGCCCAGCAACTGCTCAACAGGGGCAAATCGGATTACCTGCTGGAGACGGTGGTCGGCGAATACCAGAAGGTTGCCCGGGACGTGGACGTGGTGATCATCGAGGGCCTGGTGCCGGACCGCAGCGAAGCCTATATTGCCAGGCTGAACGTGGAGGTCGCCCGCAACCTGGGCTCCGAGGTTATCCTTGTGAGTACCCCAAAGAACCTGAGCGCCCAGCAAGTGGATGAAGAGATGGACTTCTCATCGCGCCTGTTTGCCAATCCAAGCGACCCGAATGTCATAGGCGTCATACTGAACAAGGTGGGAGAACCCGAGCAGGCGGGGCTTGAGCCCCGATCCAGCAGCAACCACCCTGCCCCGAGCGTCATCGATTACCAGACCCAGTGTAAGGTCTTCAGCGATGGCCGTTTTCGGCTGATTGCCGAGATCCCCTGGCAGCCAGAGCTGCTTGCACCGCGAGTCTCCGACATCGCGAGGGAACTGGGGTTACCGGTTCTCAATGAGGGCCAGATGCACGCCAGGCGGGTCCAGAAGGTGTCGTTGTGTGCCCGAAGCATTCGGAATATGACCGAGACTCTGAGACCCGGCACCTTGCTGGTGACACCGGGCGATCGGGAGGACATTGTGGTGACCACGGCCGTTGCCGCGCTGAACGGAGTGCCGCTGGCCGGCCTGATGCTTACCGGCGGCCTGATGCCGGATCAGCGTGTGATTGATCTCTGCCACCGGGCGCTGGAAACGGGTCTGCCGGTACTGGGCTCGGATGCCAATACCTATGAGACGGCGCACATGCTGGCCAACCTCTCGTCCGCCATTCCCATTGATGACCCCAAGCGGATCGAAAAAGCGATGGAGGCAGTCGCCACCCGCATAGACACGGACTGGTTGCAGCAGCATCTCAAGGTCGCGCGACAGGATCGGCTTTCTCCGCCGGCGTTCCGATACCAGCTTTCAGAACGTGCCCGGGCTGCCAACAAGCGCATCGTCCTGCCGGAGGGCAGCGAACCACGAACCGTACAGGCAGCCATCATCTGTCATCAGCGCAAGCTGGCACGGTGTGCCCTGATAGGTAATGCGCAGGAGATACGGCGGGTTGCGGATTCCCAGGACCTGGAACTGCCGGAGGATATCGAGATCATTGATCCTTCGGAGGTGCGTCAACGCTATGTCGGCCCGATGGTGGACCTGCGCAAGCACAAGGGCCTGACATCGGACATGGCCGAGGCCATGCTCGAGGACAATGTTGTCCTCGGCACCATGATGGTGGCTCTGGATGAAGCAGATGGCCTGGTGTCGGGGGCCATTCACACAACGGCCAATACCGTGCGCCCCGCTCTTCAGCTGATCAAGACCCATGACCATGCGAAAGTGGTCTCTTCCGTGTTCTTCATGCTACTGCCGCAACAGGTGGTGGTGTATGGAGACTGTGCCATCAATCCGGACCCGAACGCCGAGGAACTGGCAGACATTGCTATCCAGAGCGCGGAATCGGCAGAAGCCTTTGGAATCGAACCTCTGGTCGCCATGATCAGCTACAGCACTGGTGAGTCAGGCAGTGGTCAGGACGTGGACAAGGTCAGAGAAGCCACGAGGATAGCTCGTGAGCGCAGGCCGGATCTTCTGATAGACGGGCCGCTTCAGTACGATGCTGCGGCCATCGAGAGTGTGGCCAGGAGCAAGGCGCCGGACAGCAAGGTCGCAGGCAAGGCCACGGTATTTGTGTTCCCGGACCTGAATACCGGCAACACCACCTACAAGGCCGTTCAGCGCAGTGCCAACGTGGTCAGTATCGGGCCAATGCTGCAGGGCCTGCGCAAGCCGGTCAACGATCTGTCCCGGGGCGCACTGGTGGAGGATATTGTGTTTACTGTCGCTTTGACCGCGGTTCAGGCAAAGCAGGTTGAAAGTGCCGGGCCGGGCTGAGGCAGTCTGCCCTCACCCGGCCACAGAATCAGCGCTTGAGACTCTTCTGGCGTTTTTTCTTTGGACGACGACCCTGTTTCTCGTCGTTGTCCTTCTTGACCTTCTGACGCGGTGTCAGACGATCCACTTTGCCAGCAAAGGGGTTTTCGCCCGATTTGAATTCAAAACGGATCGGTGACCCGGTTACCTTGAGGACCTTGCGGAAGGTGTTCTCCAGGTAGCGCTTGTAAGCGCCCGGCAGTGAATCCACCTGGTTACCGTGAACCACAATAACCGGCGGATTGGACCCGCCCTGATGAGCGTAACGCAGTTTGATTCGACGCCCGTGCACCATGGGAGGCTGATGCTGGGCAATGGCATCCTGCAGGATGGCAGTCAGGCGGTTGGTCGGCCACTTCGCCATTGCAGACTCGTAACACGCTTGCACCGACTCATACATCACGCCCACGCCAGAACCGTGGAGCGCCGAGATGTAGTGCTTATCGGCGTAATCCAGGAAGTCGAGACGACGCTGTACCTGCTCTTTCACCCGAACACGGTCTTCCGGGTCCATGCCGTCCCACTTATTGACGGCGATCACCAGCGAGCGGCCGGCATCAAGGACAAACCCGATCAGGTGAAGGTCCTGATCCACGAGGCCTTCCCGGGCATCAATGACCAGAATAACCACATGTGCGTCGTCAATTGCCTGCAGTGTTTTGATAATGGAGAATTTCTCCACCACTTCACTGACGTTCTTGCGGCGACGGACACCGGCGGTATCAATCAGCGTGTACTGGCTGCCCTGACGCTCGTACGGGATATAAACGCTATCCCGGGTAGTGCCTGGCATGTCGTAAACCACCACACGCTCTTCACCGAGCATCCGGTTGACCAGGGTGGACTTGCCCACGTTCGGCCGGCCAACCACTCCGATGCGGATGCCGGGGTAACGGTCAGCCCGGTCCTCTTCCTCCCGCTCCTCCTCTGAGGGCAGCAGGATTTCGAGCATCGAGCGGATACCCCGGTTGTGGGAGGCCGCAATCAGGAAAGTGGATTCAAAGCCAAGGCTGTAGAAATCCGATGCCGCAATGTCCGGATCCTGGCCATCGGTCTTGTTCACCACCAGATGGGCCTGTTTGCCGGACCGACGAAGACTGTCTGCAATAAGTTCATCGCCTGCGGTCAGGCCGGCGCGACCGTCCACCAGGAACAGTACGATGTCTGCCTCTTCTACCGCCTGCATGGACTGGCGGGCCATTTCGAGATCAAGGCCCTGCTCGTCGCCGGTAAGACCACCGGTGTCTATGACGATGAAGCGCTGCCCTTCGTAGCTGCCCTCACCGTATTTGCGGTCACGGGTAAGCCCCGGAAAGTCCGCAACCAGGGCATCCCTGGAACGGGTCATCTGATTAAATAATGTCGATTTGCCGACGTTAGGGCGTCCGACAAGGGCAATAACTGGGGTCATAATGGGGGATCAATCCTGCGGCTTAACCTGGAATACGGCCATCTTTCCGCTGTTGCCAAAAACCAGCAGGTTACCATTGGCGAGGCGCTGTGCCGGTACGCGGATACCCTCATCGTCGAACTCCAGCTGGCCAACCAGCTTGCCGTTCTCACGGTCAATGACATGCAGGTAGCCTTCAAAATCGCCGACCACCAGATAGTCTTCATAAACCATTGGCTGGGTCAGCTGCCGCCAGGCCAGACGATCCTGGGTCCAGACTTCCCGACGATCAGAGCCTCTCAGAGCAACAATGTCGCCATTGGCCGAGGCCAGATAGATCTCGCCGCCACCAATCATCGGGGAATAGAGGCTGGATGCCTTCCGGCTCCAGATCTCCTGCCCGGTACGAATATCAACGAGGGCAAGTTTGCCCTGGTAGCCAACCACCATGACGGCGGTCTCAATGACCAGGGGTTGCCCAGTAACGTCAACCAGCCTTTCCAGCTCGGTGCGCCCCTGAGGCTGGCCCACTTCATACTGCCACATGGGCTGCCCCGAGGCTGCCGCCAGAGCGATCAATTTGCCACTGGCAAAGGAGGCAATGACAACGTCTCCACCGACCAGCGGCGCCGCAGCAGCCCTCATGGACAAAACCGGAACCGTGCCGTCGTACTGCCAGAGTTTCTCACCATCGGTGGCACTGAACCCCAACACCTTGCCGTCCGTCGTATGGGCCACCACCAGGGAGCCGTTAGACTGGGGCGACGACAGTACTTCCGTGGGAAGCGACTGGCGCCAAAGCTCGGAACCGTCCTCACGGGAAAGGGCCACCAGATCCGCGTTCTCGGTGGTCAGATAGAGGTTCTGCCCATCGCCACCGAGGCCAGAGAAGATGCGCTCTTCAAATTCAGATTCCCAGATAACCTTGCCGGAATCCGAGGCCACTGAGTAAATCTCTCCATCCGCCGATGCGGCGTAGATCAGATCGCCGGTATTCAGGGGTGCCAAGTAGAGAAAATCACCATCATGACCGTCGCCCACGGACATGCTCCAGACTCTCTTGAATTCGGCAGACGCCTCAATCTCGGGAACCGGAAAAGGTTGTTCGAACGTATCGGTCGCGCTACAGCCGGAAAGTGCGGCCAGAAAAGCCAGCCCCAGGAGAAGTCCGCGTTTTGAGATGCTGTCGCGGAGAACCGGCATCAGGCATCCTCCCCGACACCGAGGTCTGCCAGTTTCAGCTCCAGAATACCGCTGCGACCTTGCTGGCTCTGCTCACGGGCAGCAAGATAGGCCTCACGTGCACCCTCCCGGTCGCCTTGCGCCAGCAGGATATCGCCACGTAGCTCGGAGTACATGGCATCAAACGCGTCGGCATCACCGGCGCCCTCGATGGTGGCCAGAGCATCTTCGTACTGGCCTGAGGAGAACTGGGCACGAGCCAGACGATTACGGACCACAAGCGCCAGTGCCTCATGCTCTCCGGTTTTCTCCAATGCCCACTTCAGGGAATCAATGGCGGCTTCGGCGTTACCCTCCTGCATCAACTGCTGACGGGCGAGGATCAGGTTACCGTAAACCGCATAGGCGCTATCCGTATAGTCCTCCCGCAGGGTCTGCGCTACGAAAGCGACGGTCTCGCCACTGGTTTCATCAGCCTGATCACTGAAGGCATTCAGCAGATTGGCAAACTGGTTGGCTGCCTCGGTGCGCTGCTGCGCCTGATGGTTCTGCCAGGCCTGCCAGCCAAAAACAATGGCCAGGGCTGCACCAATGCCGATCAGCAGAGAACTGCCGTTTTTCTTCCACCAGTCCTTGATCGCCTGGACCTGTTCTTCTTCGGTGCGCAACTCTGCCATGGGGACTCCTATCGTTGAATTTTTGCTTTTATATCAATATTTTTGGTCAGATTCAGCTGGCCAGCGACGTTGCCAGAATGTCGGCAAGTTCGTCCTGGGCAACTTCAGTCTGGGGCTCATCAGCTCGTAAGGGCTTCACCCCTGCGGTACCCTTGGCCACTTCGTTCTCACCCAGAATCACCGCATACCTGGCGCCACTCCGGTCAGCCTTTTTCATCTGGCTCTTGAAGCTACCGCCGCCACAATGGGAAACGATCACCCGGTCCGGCAATGCTGCGCGTAATTTTTCGGCCAGCACCAAAGCTGGCGCCAGCGACGCGTCACCCATCGCTGTCACATAAATATCGGCGTTACTGTTCACGTAATCCGGAACCAGCTCAAGCGTCTCCAGCAGCAGGATAAGGCGCTCCAGGCCCATTGCAAACCCAACCGCGAACGTCGGCTTGCCGCCAAGCTGTTCCACCAGGCCGTCATACCGGCCGCCGGCGCACACAGTGCCCTGGGCGCCGAGACTGTCGGTTATCCATTCAAAAACGGTTTTGCCGTAATAATCCAGTCCGCGGACGAGGGCCGGATTCACGGAATATTTCACGCCAGCGGCGTCCAGCAGTGTTTTCAGTCGGTCGAAATGCTCACGGGACTCGTCATCGAGATAATCGTCGAGGCTGGGAGCATCTTCCAGGATCTTGCGGGTGGAGGGATCCTTGCTGTCCAGAATGCGCAGGGGGTTGGACTCAAGGCGACGCTGACTGTCTGCATCCAGGTCTGACTTGAACTGGCTCAGATACTCCACGAGGGCTGTCCGGTAAACCCGGCGGGATTCGGAGGTTCCAATGGAGTTGATTTCCAGACGGGTATGCTCAGCGAGCCCCAGCTCTTTCCAGAGTCTTGCGGTCAGTATCAGCAACTCGGCATCAATGTCCGGACCGCTCATACCAAAGCATTCCACACCGATCTGGTGGAACTGACGATACCGACCTTTTTGCGGCCGCTCATGGCGGAACATGGGCCCGGTGTACCAGAGCCGTCGGGTCTGGTTGAACAGCAGGCCATGTTCCTCGGCCGCCCGAACGCAGCCCGCCGTACCCTCAGGGCGCAGTGTCAGGCTGTCCCCGTTGCGGTCCTCAAAGGTATACATTTCCTTTTCGACAATGTCGGTGACTTCACCAATCGAACGCTTGAACAGCTCCGTCTGCTCCACAATCGGCATGCGGATTTCCTGGTAGCCGTACTGGGCCAGTACCTTGCGAACCGTGGACTCCACAAACTGCCACAGGGGCGTCTGCTCCGGCAGGATATCGTTCATCCCGCGAATTGCCTGAATCTTTGCCAATGTTAACCCTTAACTCTGTCTGGATGGTTATGCCCGGGAATGGAAACAATCAGTTGTCCGAACGGGCAATGATCGATTCTTCCTGTTCCTTGCGACGTGCCACTTCCTCGCGAATCAGGCGTTCCAGATCGTCAGTCAGTGTGGCGTTGTCCAGCTTCTGGTTCGGCTTGCCCGACATGTAAAAAAGGTTCTTGGGGCTACCGCCGGTAAGTCCGAGATCCGCCACTTTGGCCTCACCCGGGCCGTTTACGATGCACCCGATGATCGCCACATCGAGAGAATCGTTTACATCCTCCAGACGGGCTTCCAGATCATTCATGGTCTGGATGACATCGAAATTCTGCCGGGAACAGCTGGGACAGGCGATAAAGTTGATACCGCGACTGCGCAGCCGAAGGCTCTTGAGGATATCGAAACCCACCTTGATTTCCTGCACCGGATCCGCCGCGAGCGATACCCGGATGGTGTCACCGATGCCATCCATCAGCAGCATGCCCAGACCGATGGAAGACTTGACCGTGCCCGATCGCAGACCACCGGCCTCGGTGATGCCCAGATGCAGTGGCTGCTCAATTTGCTGGGCAATCTTGCGGTAGGCATCCACCGTCATGAACACTTCGGACGCTTTCAGGCTGACCTTGAAATCCTGGAAATCATGTTGATCGAGGATATCGATGTGACGCATGGCGGACTCCACCAGCGCATCAGCGGTGGGCTCACCGTATTTACGTTGGAGGGATTTCTCCAGGGAACCGGCATTCACACCGATACGAATTGGAATATTACCGTCCCGGGCCGCACTGATAACGGCGCTGACGCGGTCATCGCGGCCAATGTTACCCGGGTTGATACGAAGACAGTCGACACCCAGCTCCGCCACCCTGAGGGCGATCTTGTAATCGAAGTGGATGTCGGCGACCAACGGCAGGGATACCTGCTCACGAATCTTCCCGAACGCCTCTGCCGCGTCCATGGACGGCACAGAAACACGCACGATGTCCGCACCGGCTTCCTGCAATGCCGTAATCTGGCCAACCGTGGACTCCACGTCGCAGGTGTTGGTGTTGGTCATGCTCTGCACCGCAATCGGCGCATCGCCACCCACAGGAACATTGCCCACCATGATCTGGCGGGATTTGCGTCTGATAATCGGGGAATCCTGTTTCATGTCTTGCTGACCGATATGGAAAATTTGATCAAATTTCAGATTGTCAGGGTAAACTCTGACCGATTGTTGACAACGCGGTAGCCGCCAATATCCACAGGTTCACCCTGAAAACGAATGGATTCAACCGCATCAACGGCACCAATAACCACCCGCAGTGGTGCAGGACCGGCAACATCAATCTGATCTCCGTCCTGCTGAAGCGAATTCACGAGCCGGTTGCCCTCGGCATCGCTGACCTGCACCCAGCAATCATTGCTGAAACTGATCTGAAGTCGACCGGTGTCCGCCGCGTCGGACAGCCCGCTCGGATTTTCAAGCACCGGCTCTGTAGTCTCAACAACCGCCGGAATCTGCTCGGTTACCGGCTCGTCGGCCTCAGACCGGCTCTCTGCAACCGCTGCCGTCTCAGTTGGGGCCTGTGCCTCGCCAGCATCCGGTTCACCCGGCTCCGCCAACGTTTCCCGCTGCTCTGTTACCACCGGCTCAGATTCCACGACCGTGGGCTCCGGCTCTTCAACACTCGCCACCACTTCAGGCTCGGAGCGTTCAGGCTCGGACGACGTCAATTCCCCGGTCTCAACCTGATCTTCTGGCGCTGCCTCAGGCTCTGTTACCGCCTCGGAGGGGGCTCCATCCTGTTCGGGCACCAGGAAGGTAAAGGCCAGATAACCGGCAATGCCCAGAACCACGAGAAAAAACAGAGCCTTGGCCAGCTGGCGCTTTTGTCGTCTGCGCCGCTCGATATCGACCAGGGGATTGGCTTCCTGTTCCTGCTCCCGTTGTTGCCGGATTGGCTCCAGTTCCAGATCCAGGTCGGCAATGACCGAATCCGCATCCAATCCAACCTGTTTTGCATAAGCCCTGACATACCCTTTCAGAAAGAGTTCACTGTCAATCTGGCTGTAATCTCCTGACTCTATCGCCTGAATAACCGAGGGGCGCAAGTGCTGCGCTGCGGCGACATCGCCAGTACTCAAACCGGCCTTTTCCCGTGCCTTCTGAAGCTGCTGCCCAACGGGCGCCTTCATCGCTGGCTGTGAGTTTTCTTCAGTTGCCATTAGAAATCAGCACCTTATATTGTTGGTATTCGACTGACTCCGGAAATTTGTTTCTGAGCTGAAGCGCAAGGCTCGCTTCCTGGTTTTCGTCGCTGTAATAGCGCGCAATACGGATGCCGGTCAGAAGGCTCTCCGGTGAGTGAACCAGACGCTGATTCCTTTGCATCAGGGAAATCAGGCGTGAATAGTAGCGGGCCGCATCGTCGTAATTGCCGGTTTCAACGGACACCCGTGAAAGCGCCAGCAGCGACCGGGCATCGCCCCGTGTCAGCTCCACCGCCCGACGATAGGATGTGGCTGCAGCTTCCAGTTCTCCGAGTCGTTCCTGGGTCATGCCCAGATTAAAGAAAACCGAGCCGCGGTCCTGATAACCCGTATCCCGGGACGCAGCACGGAATTGGTCGCGAGCGTCTTCCATCCGATTCTGACCGAACAGGAAGGCCCCGTAGTAGACCCGCGCCCTGGTGTAGCCCGGGTCCTCGGAAATGGCCTTTTTGAAATTACGCTCGGCCAGCTCTGGCTCGCCCTCGGCGTTATAGACAAGGCCCATAGCGGCCCTTGCACCCGGGTCATCTGAATCCAGCTTCAACGCCCTGTCTAGGTGATGACGCGCACGCTCAAGGTTGCCCTGGCCGATATAGGCGGTAGCAAGTTTCACATAGTTATCGAGGGCTTCCTGGCGATCAGCTTCCCGTGAGAACCGACTGTCAGTGGTGGTAACGCAACCTGTAACCAGCAGGGTCAGCAGCATAACGGCCAACACGGAAAAACGTCGGTTTGCTGGTGTTGTTATCACGGGTGTCCCCTTCCTCGATTGGGCTGCAAGACGTTCCTGGCTCAGGGATTCACCTGCTGAACCTGAATGTACCTCTGGCTCCGGCGAGTTCTGTCCTCAACCCGGCCCACCAACTGACCACAGGCGGCATCGATATCGTCACCGCGGGTAGTCCTGATAGTGGCAATATATCCTGCTTCGTTCAGGACGGCCTGGAAGCGACGTGTCGCGTTCATGCTCGGCCTCCGGAAATCGCTCTCCGGGAACGGGTTAAAGGGAATCAGATTGATCTTGCATGGCAAATCCCGCAACAGCACCGCAAGCTCACGGGCATGTTCCGGCTGATCGTTCATTCCCTCAATGACGGTGTACTCGATTGTCGCCTTGCGCTTGTCCGGCAGGCGGGCGAAGTAACGCTTGGTCGCGGCCAGCAATTCGGCAATCGGGTACTTTTTATTCAACGGAACCAGTTTGTTACGCAGTTCATCATTCGGCGCATGCAGGGAAATGGCCAGTGAAACATCGGTAACTTCCGACAGGCGGTCCAGAGCCGGCACAACGCCCGAGGTACTGAGGGTAACCCGACGCTTGGAGATCCCGTAGGCCAGATCCTCCATCATGAGGTTCATGGCATCCACGACGTTGTCGAAGTTGAGCAGCGGCTCGCCCATGCCCATCATGACCACGTTCGTGATCGGGCGATCCGGACCTGGCTCAAAGGGCATAAAGGCCTTGCGCGCAACCCACACCTGCCCGATGACTTCCGCCGCGGTGAGATTACGATTGAAACCACGCTTGCCGGTAGAGCAGAAAGTGCAGTCCAGGCTGCAACCAATCTGGGAGGAAACGCAGAGCGTGCCGCGCTCGCCATCGGGAATCAGCACTGTTTCGACGCTGTTGCCGTTGTCCATGCGCATCACCCATTTGCGGGTGCCGTCCTTGGACGTTTCGTCGTATACCACCTCAGGGCCACGGATCTCGGCCACCTTTTTGAGCTTTTCCCGCAGCGCCTTGCTCATATTGGTCATTTGATCGAAGTCATCAGCACCGCGCTGATGAATCCACTGCAAAACCTGAGTGGCACGAAAACGCTTCTCCCCCAGAGACTCAAAAAAAGCTTCAAGCTTTGCTTTCGGCATCCCGAGAAGGTTGGTTTTTTCAGCGGCCGCTGTCATTTCATAACCTCGATCAAATAACCAATTCGGAGGCGACCGGATGATCGCCTCCGATCAACGCAATCAGCCCCGCGGGCAGATCTCGTTGTCATTGAAAAAATATGCGATTTCGCGCTCTGCGGAAGCAGCGGAATCAGAGCCGTGAACGGCATTGGCATCGATGGAAGACGCGAAATCCGCACGGATGGTACCGGCGTCGGCTTCCTTCGGGTTGGTCGCGCCCATCAGATCACGGTTCTTCAGGATGGCGCCCTCGCCTTCCAGAACCTGGACAACCACGGGACCGGAGGTCATGAAAGCAACCAGATCGTTAAAGAACGGACGCTCTTTGTGCTCTGCGTAGAAGCCTTCTGCCTGCTCCTGGGTCAGGTGCATCATTTTGGCCGCAACAATGTTCAGGCCAGCTTTCTCGAAGCGGCTGTAAATTTCGCCAATCACGTTCTTCGCTACGGCGTCGGGCTTGATAATGGAGAGCGTGCGCTCAGTTGCCATGGTCTTTCTCCAGTTTGTGGATGGTAAAAATTCTGGCCTGCGATTATACGCAGTCCGGGGCAAACTTCCTACCGCACTGCACGGAGGCGGCTAACAACATCAACTATTTGCGAACTGGCAAAAACCACTTCCTCTTCCGTGGTGTAACGGCCGAGCGAAAAACGCAGCGCCCGGTGGGCCTGTTCGTCATTCAATCCAATTCCGCGGAGAACGTAGGACGGCTCGACCGTGGCCGAAGCGCAGGCCGAACCGGAAGAAACCGCCAGATCACGCAGACCCAACATCAACGATTCGGCATCGACACCGTCAAAGGAAAGATTCACGATACCGGGAACCCGTTGGCTTTCGCTGCCATTGAGCGTGACACCATCGAGGGATTGGAGGCCTGAGAGGAAAGTCTCGCGAAGTGTCTCGAGTTTACCGATTTCCTCCTCAAGTCCGGCCTGGGCCATAGCGAAGGCCTTTCCCATTCCAACAATCTGGTGGGTCGGCAGGGTTCCGGAACGCATTCCTCGTTCATGCCCACCGCCGTGAATCTGCGCCTCGATCCGAACATCCGGCGAACGCCTTACGTACAGAGCGCCGACGCCCTTCGGGCCATAAACCTTGTGCCCGGAGAGCGCCAACAGATCCACTGGCATGGAGCTGACATCAATGGCCATCTTGCCGCCGGCCTGGGCCGCGTCCACATGGAAAAGAACGCCTCGCTGACGTAATTCGGCACCAATGGCGGCGATATCGTTGATGGTTCCCAGCTCGTTATTTACCAACATCAGGCTAACGAGCATGGTATTTTCCTTCAGCGCACTCACCACCTGATCACAACTGATCGTTCCATCGGCGGCGGGATCCAGCCAGGTCACTTCAGTACCCTGGTGCTCCAGCCACTTGCAGGTATCCACAACCGCCTTGTGCTCAATCTTCGAGGTGACAATGTGAGCATCCTTACGGCCGGCAACGGCGCCCTTGATCGCCAGGTTATCCGACTCTGTGGCTCCTGACGTCCAGACAATTTCACGGGGGTCAGCATGAATCAGCGCGGCAACCTGCTTGCGTGCGGTTTCTACAGCAGCTTCCGCCTGCCAGCCGTAAGCGTGCGTGCGGGATGCAGGATTGCCGAACACGCCCTCCAGGGTAAGGTACTTCATCATTTCATCGGCAACGGCAGGATCAACGGGCGTGGTGGCCGCGTAGTCCATATAAACGGGCTTTTTCATGGATTCCAGGAACTTGTTGGTATCAGGCCGGCGCCTGATCAGACAGGCGTTCGGTGTTGATGGTTTCAGAGCCGTTGTCGGACTGGCGACGATTTTGCCGATCCGCAACCTGGCGAATTTCGTGTTTTCTCATCAGATCCCCGAGGCTGATCTCGCTCAGAAACTGATGAATCTGATCGCTCAGATCAGACCAGAGGTGGTGGGTCAGGCATTTCTCGCCATTCTGGCAATCGCCTTTATTGCCACACCGGGTAGTGTCCAGCGATTCGCTGACGGCATCGACAACTTCGGCGATGTACAGATCTGCCGCCGGACGACTGAGCCTGTAACCACCACCGGGGCCACGAATGCTGACAACCAGTTTCTGGCGGCGGAGACGGGAGAAAAGCTGTTCCAGGTAGGACAGTGAGATTTCCTGACGAGCCGAAATATCGGCGAGACTCACCGGCCCCTGGTCTCCATGCAGAGCCAGATCAAGCATTGCCGTAACGGCATAGCGGCCTTTGGTGGTCAACTTCATAGTGTCAGCCCCATGACGGGATTGAATCTCAAAAATGCAGAACAGAGTATGAATTGACCAACCATTTCAGTCAAGTATTCAGCGACCCACCTCATCGTCGTCGCGGACGCAATCAAAGTCCTCCTCGTGCAGTGGCGGTAACTCTCCGTTCTGGTATTCACTGTTCACCTTGCGAAGCGCCTTGCACATATTCTCGATGCGGTCGTCCACCGCATGCATGTGATCAAGCAGCGAACGCATGGCCCGAGCTACAGGATCCGGCATTTCTTCCGTTACACCATAGGCGTCGAAGCCCATGCGCTCTTCCATCTCTTTGCGGCGCGCATCGTCCTCACCCTGGCGCTTGACGATGACACGTCCGGGAATGCCCACCACCGTTGCACCCGCCGGTACAGCCTTGGTGACCACAGAGTTGGAACCGATCTTGGCACCCTCGCCTACTTCAAAGGGACCGAGAATCTTCGCTCCGGCACCAACCACCACACTGTTTCCGATCGTGGGATGTCGCTTGCCCTTGTTCCAGCTGGTTCCGCCAAGGGTTACGCCCTGGTAAAGCGTAACGTCATCGCCGATCACCGTGGTCTCGCCAACCACGACACCCATGCCATGATCAATGAAGAATCGGCGGCCAATCGTTGCCCCCGGGTGAATCTCAATCCCGGTCAGCCAACGAGCGATCGTGGAAATGGTCCGGGCCAGCCACTTCAGACCAAGGTTCCACAACCAATGGGAAAATCGATGAAAAAGCAGAGCATGCAAACCCGGGTAATTGGTAAGAACTTCAAAGGTGTTCCTGGCCGCAGGATCCCGGTGGAACACGCTGTTAATGTCTTCCCGCAAACGCTCAAACATGGCCATTGTCCTGTTTCGTCGCCGCAGTGCCGGCCTCGGTTGATTTGCTCTTATTCTGTGTGCCTGCCGCCTTTTGTACGGCAGTGAGAATTCCGCGGAGAATATTGATTTCCATCTGGTCCAGTCTGGCTCGCTGGAACAACCGCCGCAAGCGTGTCATCAACTGCCTGGGGTTCTCCCGTCGATGGAAGTCGACATCAGTCAGCACCTGCTCCAGATGCCCGAAAAACCCTTCCACATCCTGCACTTTGGCAGGCGGCACGTCCCAGCCCTCATCACCCGGTTTCGTCATCGATTTTAGATATGGACTCCCTTCACCGCCTTCAAGGCTGCGCAGATAATACATTCGCAATTCATAGCACATGACCTGTACCGCCATGGCAAGATTAAGAGAGCTGTAATCGGGGTTAGACGGGATATGAATGTGGTAATGGCAACGCTGCAGCTCATCATTGCTGAGACCGTGGTTCTCTCGTCCGAACACCAGGGCAACCGGGCCACCCTCTGCGTGGCTGGCGGCAGCGGCCGCGGCTTCCGGCGGCGCACAAACAGGCCAGGGCACCTTTCTTCCCCTCGCGCTGGTACCCATAACCAGCACACAATCGGCCAGGGCTTCATCCAGCGAGGAAACCACCCGGGCACTGTCCAGCACATCTGAGGCACCCGCAGCTCTGGCGTACGACGCCTCATCCGGGAAGGACGACGGATTGACCAGCCAGAGATTACCCAGCCCCATGTTTTTCATGGCGCGAGCAACAGCACCGATGTTGCCCGAATGGGAGGTCTCAACCAGAATGATCCGGATTTGATCCTTAAATGTCTCCGTCCCTTCCTGTGGAAGTGCGCTTTTGTGCATGTTAAGCAGGCCCAAGGTTATTAATCAGGGCGGCAATGATAGCAGAAAGCACCGCCATCCTGCCCCTCCGGAGAACCCGTAACCTCTGGTTATCCGTGCTATTGCTGAGTCAAAAAACATACAAGCGGGGTGATCTTTTGCTATCATACCCGGCCTTCACACACCCGGATAATGAACACTCAGATGCAACCAGCTATTAAAATGGCCCTGCGCGTCGCGCGTCAGGGGTCCGATTATCTGAAAGCCCATTTCGAGCGCCAGGAACCCACCGGCAAGGACGACTCTGAACGCCGTCGTCAACTGGAGCGGGTTGAGCAATCTATATACGATAATTTTGCTGAACAGCTTGAAAAGGCCTACAAGGACCACAGCATCGCGCCTCTGAACGAAGCGAATGCCGGAACCAGCGAGAAAAGCTGGCATATTTTCCCTGTTCTGGGCCGTGAGAATTTCCTGCGGGGCATTCCCGAGTTCGCCCTGGCCCTGTCCCAGAAGAAGAATAACCGCACTGAAAACCTGCTCCTGGTGAACCCTGTCACGGGCGAAGAGTACTCCGCCAGCCGTGGCCATGGTGCTGCCCTGAACAGTCGCCGGGTTCGCGCCTCTGAAATCAAACTGCCAGAGAAAGCAGCCATCGCCACCAACCTGCTGGACCAGGCCCGCAAGAGCGAAGACCCTATGCTCTGGGGCGAAATGGCCGCTGTACTGGCGCGGGATTCCGGCATGTTCCGCACATCCGGCTGCGTGGTTCTGGACATTGCACGGGTTTCTGCGGGACTGATGGACGCGGCGATCATTTTCCGCCCGGAAGCGTCCGATCTGGATCTTGGCGTGACACTCGCCATGGAATCCGGCGCACTGACCGGTGACTTCTCCGGCAACCCGTCTACCGGTAACGCCCGCCAACTGGTCGTGGCGAATCCGAAACTGTTCCGCGAAGTCCTGAAAGTACTGCATCCGTTCCGGGGCCGCCTGCCTCGCTGAGGTTTCCGGTTCTTACGGACACAAAAAAACCGCCAGCATTCTGTGGCGGTTTTTTTGTGTCCGGAATTGGCCAGAAGTACCGTTACATCCGGTTCAGCCACTCCGGTGGCTCCTCTTGCTCTTCGGCATCTTCCGCCCCCTCTTTCGGCGGCACGATCAGATCATCACGGGACACACCCATAACCATCAGAAGATTGGCAGACACGTAGATCGATGAGTAGGTACCGACAATGACACCAATGATCAAAGCCAGGGCGAAGTTATTGATCGCCTCACCACCCAGAAAGTACAGCGCCAACAGCACGATCAACGTAGTACCGGAAGTGTTGATTGTTCGGGCAATGGTCTGGTGAATCGACTCGTTGATAATGTCCCAGGGCTCACCCACGCGCATCTTGCGGAAATTCTCCCGGATCCGATCCGCAACAACGATGGTGTCGTTCAACGAGTAGCCGATAACTGCGAGCAGGGCCGCCAGTACGGTTAGATCGAAGGTCCACTGAAACAGGGCGAAAACACCCAGAACGATAATCACATCGTGAGCCAGAGGCACCACCGAGGCAATACCAAACTTGAACTGGAAGCGCATACCCACGTAGATCAGCACGACCGCCAGGGCAATCAGCAATCCAAGGCCGCTGTCTTCCTTGAGCTCCTCACCAACCTGTGAACCAACGAACTCGGAACTTACCAGCTCAAGCTCTGCGCCACCCTCTTTCAGGGTTCGGGTTACCTCGGGTGCCAGCTGATCATTATCAGCCTCGGCCATCCGCACCAGCACTGTAGTATCGGCACCGAAGTTCTGGACCGAAAACTGCTCATAGCCGGCGGCATTAAGCCTGGAGCGGATATCATCAAGCTGCGGCGCCTCCGCGTACTCAAATTCAACGGAGGTACCGCCGGTGAAATCCATGCCCAGATTCAGGCCACGAATGGCCAGCAGGGCAATGGACACAACGATGAGCGAGATGGAGATTACGGAAGCAATTTTCCGCAGCCCCATGAAATCAAACGGTTGCTTCTGATCTTCAGACATTGGCGAGCTTTCCTCCGATCGACAGCTTCTCGACCCTGCGGCCGCCGTAAACAAGGTTAACGATGCTGCGGCTGACCATCAGGCCAGAGAACATCGAGGTCAGGATCCCGATGCACAGTGTCACCGCAAACCCTTTCACCGGGCCGGAACCCATCGCGAAAAGAATAACGGCAACCAGCAAGGTGGTGATGTTGGCGTCAAAGATGGATACAAAGGCCCGGGAATAGCCGGAATTGATCGCCGTCTGCGGCGGCGCACCGGATTTCAGCTCTTCCTTTATCCTCTCGAAGATAAGCACGTTGGCATCCACCGCCATACCCACGGTCAGAACGATACCGGCAATACCCGGCAAGGTCAGGGTCGCCGACAGGATCGACATGCACGCTACCAGAAGCATCAGGTTCAGGGTCAGGGCAATGTTCGCGACCACACCGAATCCACGGTAGTAGACGAGCATATAAATAAGCACCAGACCGAAACCGAGAGCAACAGACATCATGCCGGCATCAATGTTTTTCTGACCAAGGCTCGGGCCGATGGTCCGCTCCTGAACAAAGTACATTGGCGCCGCCAGCGCTCCGGCACGCAGCAGCAACGCCAGTTCCGCGGCCTCCGGGATGGAATCAAGCCCGGTGATCCGGAAGCTGCTGCCCAGGGCGGATTGCACGGTGGCCAGGCTGATGATGCCCTTCTCCACAACGCGGTTTTCCACTTCCTGAGGCTCACCATCAACCATGCGGGTTTCGGTTTCGGTGCGGTACTCAATGAACAGCACCGCCATCCTGCGGCCAATGGCATTGCGGGTGGCGCGGTTCATCAGGTCACCCCCCACAGAATCCATGGTGATATTGACCTGGGGCTGGCCGTTTTCATCAAAGGCCTGCTGAGCATTGGCCACATTGTTACCGGTCGCAATCACCTCCTGCTCAAGGCGGGCGGTGCGTTGGGGCTGATCCCTGAAACCGAACTCCTCGGTTTCGCTGCTCGGCGCGTCCTGACGTGCCTCCATGCGGAACTCAAGGTTCGCGGTGGCACCAAGGACACGCTTGGCCTGTGCAGTGTCCTGTACACCGGGCAGCTCAACAATAATACGGTCAGCGCCCTGCTGCTGAACCAGTGGCTCGGCAACGCCCAGCTCATTCACCCGGTTGCGGATGGTTGTAAGGTTCTGTTCCAGGGCGTAATCCTGAATCGCCGTGACCTCCGCCTCAGACAGGGTCAGGACAAGGAGGAACTCATCGCCCTCGGTCTGTTCATCCAGCAGGAATTCGTTGTACTGGTCGCGCACCATATTGAAAGCTTCGGTGCGGGATTCCTCGTCCCGGAAGCTGAGAACGATCTCCCGGCTGTCCTGCACATCTCCGCCACGGTAACGGATCCGCTCTTCCCGTAGCTCCCGCTTGATCTGGCCTGACATGGCCTCCAGCCGCTGGCTAACGGCCGTTTCCATGTCGACTTCGAGCAGGAAGTGGACACCGCCGCGAAGGTCCAGACCCAACTTCATGGGGCCGGCACCCAGGCTTCTCAGCCAGTCCGGCGTGGAGGCAGCCATATTCAGAGCAACCAGGTATTCATTGCCAAGTGCGGCCTGCACCAGCGGACGAGCCTGCAACTGGTCTTCAGAGGTGGTGAGACGGATCAGTGCATCCCGATCCTGAAGAGTACTGCTTTTCACCTCGATACCCTGGCGTTCCAGAACATCAACAGCCCTGTCGAGCACACCGGCATTCACCTCGGTGCTGCTACGGGCGCCAGTGATCTGGATGGCGTAATCGTCGGGGAAGAGGTTGGGCAAAGCGTAGATAAACCCGATCACGAGCGCGACCAGGATAACCAGGTTTTTCCAAAGCGGATACTTGTTCAGCATGGGATCCCTTGTAGCCGGCCTGGTGGCCGGCCTTGGTGTTTCAGCCAGGAAGATTCAGACCGGCCACCAGGGATGGCCGGCTAAATGGCCCCGCTCAGATGTCCTTGAGCGTGCCCTTCGGCAGAGCCGCAGCAACGGCTACTTTCTGGACCTTGATCTCTACGTTGTCGGCAACTTCCACAACGATGAAATCGTCGGTTACCTTGGTGATCTTGCCGGCAACACCACCGGAGGTCACAACTTCGTCACCCTTGTTCAGGCCGGACATCAGGGCTTTGTGCTCTTTCGCACGCTTGGACTGCGGGCGCCAGATCAGGAAATAGAAAATCAGGATGAAGCCTGCAAAAAAGATCACCTGACCCATAACACCCATTCCCTGAGCACCCGGATCCTGTGCCATGGCCAGAGCAGGCATCAGAGCCAAAAGGCCGGCAACGAGCATTTTAATAGATTTCATTGAATATCTCCGTTGGTTTAGCGAATAGATCAAACATTGCCCAGGGGCGGAACGGTCTCTCCGCGCAGGGCATAGAAGTCGGTTACAAAGTCCGACAATGTACCTGCTTCAATGGCCCCACGCAATCCAGCCATCAGGTTCTGATAGAACCGGAGGTTGTGAATGGTATTCAATTGTGAGCCAAGCATTTCTCCACATTTATCCAGATGATGCAGATAACTTCTCGAAAAGTTCTTGCAGGTGTAACAGTCGCAACGCTCATCCAGCGGCGAGGTATCATGGCGGTGCCGTGCATTGCGGATCTTTACAATCCCGGTTGAGGTGAACAGGTAACCATTCCTGGCATTTCGGGTCGGCATCACGCAGTCAAACATGTCCACTCCACGCCGGACGGCCTCAACAATATCTTCCGGGCGCCCCACGCCCATCAGGTACCGCGGCTTGTCCTCCGGCATCTTCGGTGGCAAATGATCCAGAATCCGGATCATGTCTTCCTTGGGTTCGCCAACGGAAAGACCACCAATGGCATAGCCATCGAAGCCAATATCCGTGAGCCCCTCCAGGGAGTAGTCCCGCAGGCTCTCGTACATGCCACCCTGGACAATGCCAAATAATGCCGCGGGATTACCCTCGTGGGCATCCTTGCTCCGTTGCGCCCAACGCAGGGACAACTCCATGGAGTCCTTTGCCTGGCGCTCGGTAGCAGGGTAAGGGGTGCACTCGTCAAAAATCATGACAATGTCCGATCCCAGATCCCGTTGCACCTGAATAGCAATCTCCGGAGACAGCTCCACCGGAGAGCCGTCTACCGGTGAGCGGAAGGTAACCCCGTCTTCGGTGATCTTGCGCATCTCGCCCAGACTGAACACCTGGAAGCCGCCAGAATCGGTCAGGATGGGCCCCTGCCACTGAGTAAAATCATGAAGGTCACCATGAGCCTTGACCACTTCGGTACCCGGCCGGAGCATCAGGTGAAAGGTGTTACCCAGGATGATCTCTGCCCCGATTTCATGGATATCGCGGGGCAGCATACCCTTCACCGTGCCGTAGGTGCCGACTGGCATGAATGCAGGGGTTTCAACGGTGCCCCGTGGGAACGTCAGGCGGCCACGACGGGCACGCCCATCCTCTCCCAGTTTTTCGAACGACATGAAACAGGTTTGTGTCACAAGGCCTCCCCGGCATTATCGGTACCGGCTTCATTGGATTCCACGGCTGAGCCCAGCAACATGCCACGGCTGGGTTCCTGCCCGGTAATAAACATGGCGTCGCCGTAACTGAAAAAGCGGTAGCGTTCCTTTACCGCTTCCCGGTAGGCCGCCATCACATTGTCATAGCCGGCGAACGCACTGACCAGCATGATCAGGGTGGATTCCGGCAAATGGAAGTTCGTAATCAGGGCATCGACGGTCTGGAAGCGATACCCCGGGTAAATAAAGATATCGGTCTCACCAGTGAACGGCCGCAACCGACCGCCCCGACTGGCAGACTCAAGGGAGCGAACTGATGTGGTGCCTACGGCAACCACACGCCCTCCCCTTGCCCGGGTCCGCTCGATCGCGTCAACGGCGTCCTGGGGGACATTCACCACCTCGCTGTGCATGGTGTGATCTTCGATTTTGTCCACCCGAACCGGCTGAAAGGTCCCGGCACCCACGTGCAGCGTCACAAACGTGCTTTCGATTCCACAGGCGGCCAGCTTTTCAAGCAGACTCTCATCGAAATGCAGCCCCGCCGTCGGTGCAGCAACGGCGCCGGCCTCCCGGGCATAAACGGTCTGGTACCGTTCCCGATCAGTGGATTCGTCCGGTCGATCAACGTAAGGCGGCAGTGGCATATGGCCAATGCGCTCCAGAACGTCGAGCACAGGTTCCTCAGCCTCACACACCAGATGAAACAGCGCTTCTTCCCGGCCCGACATACGCATGCAGGTACCGTCTTCCAGAATAACCTTCTGGCCATCCTTCAAAGCTTTGGATGCACGAACATGGGCGATGATTTCATGCTCTCCAGTCACCCGCTCAACCAGCACTTCAACCTGGCCACCGGTTTCCTTTTTGCCAAAAAGCCGCGCCGGTATCACCCGTGTGTCGTTGAACACTAACAGGTCGCCGGGCTGAAGCAGGTCAGGAAGTTCACTGAAAATCCGGTGATTGAGCTTTCCGGAAAGACCATCAAGACAAAGTAGCCGGGACGCGCTGCGATCTTTGAGCGGATAGCGGGCGATCAATTCGTCCGGCAGGTCAAAATGAAAATCGGAGACATTCATGGAATGGACTGTTAACGACGCCGAAGGAAAGAAGATGGTAGCGGCGGGCGGACTCGAACCGCCACGGGTTTTACCCCAACGGATTTTGAATCCGTCGTGTCTACCAATTTCACCACGCCGCCATCGGAGAGTGGTGGGGATTATACTGAGCTTAATCGCGAAAGCAATAAGCCAGCGGACACAACTGCCCGCTGGCTCGGATATTTACAATCTGTCGAACAATGACAGTTGCGAAACCTGCGCAAACGACTGCTGAGCCGCCTGCAGCACGAAGCTCTGGAAACTCAGGTTACTGATCGCTTCTGCGTAATCCACATCCTGTAATTGGGACCGGATTTCATTGGTATACACCGAAGAATCCTCAAGGAAGGTCTTGGTCGATTCCACCGCGTTCATCCGGCCACCCAACTCGGTCTGTTTAAGGATGATGCTCTCCTGGGCGTTGTCCAGGTTGATCAGGGAATTGGCGATCAGGTCATCGTATTCGGCCTGTCCGCGAGGATTGCTCTTGTCGATATTGTTCAAACCGGAAACCAGGTTTTCGATGGTTCTGAATATTGACTGCCTATCGTTGATCGCCAGAGTAAACTCATCACCATCTCCGGCGTTTTCAATCGTAGCCCTAATCCCTGCCACCTGAAATTCCTCTCCAACCACAGCCGGTGATGGTTGAGTCGGTAAGTCTGGGTCGGAGGCTGGTGCTTTAGGATCCCTGGCAACAATCTCTCCGGCTGCATTCACCGTCAGACGAATGTCGTCCGGAAAGCCGTCTCCGAAGGTACTCTGCAGCGAGTTCTGATCAACGAGATCGACACCAGAAATATAAGAGCCTGGAGTGTTTCCGGTCGCTGGAATACCTGTAATGGCGGCAGGAACCCGTACAAAAATGTCCTTGCCGTTATCGCTGATTGGAACAGTGACGCCATCATCAATCTCCAGTACCCGCTGGCCCTCGTCTCCCTGGTAAATCCAGCTGCCAGACGCATCCTGCTCAAAGGCCTTCACCGAGCCCTGGAATCCGCTAAAAATGTACTCTCCCGACGCATCGCGGGTATTGGCAATATTCGCCAGCTGGCCCAGGCGCTCCTCCAGCTCGGAAGAGATCGAGCGCCGATCGTTGGCAGACAGGGACCCATTACCGGCCTGAACGGTCAGTTCGCGGATCCGTTGAATCACATCGATTGAGCTTTCCAGCGCACTCTCTTCCTGCTTCAGCCGGTTGTCCGCCAGGTCAACGTTGCGCTGGTAGGTTTCAACCCGCGAAAGCTCCTGATCCAGTTTCAGAATCCGGGCCGCAGCTACCGGATCGTCGGACGGCTTGTTAACCCGTTTGCCGGTGGAGATCTGTTGCTGGGTGTTGTTCAGGCTGGTATTCAGCTCCTGGAGCCGATTGATACCGCCCGAAAAAATCTGCTGTGATGAAATTCTGATCATGTCACATCACCTCAACCGTTACCGGAAACTCTGTAACAGGGTATTGAACAGGTCCTGGGCCACCGACATCACCTGGGCCGAGGCATTGTATGCGGCCTGATACTGGATCAGGCGGCCGGCTTCCTCATCCAGGTTGACACCAGATACCGATTCCCGCTGGTTGGTTGACTGCTCCAGAAGGGTTTTTCCGGCATCCACATCCAGTTGACTCTGGCGCGTTTTAACACCGATATCTTCAACAAGCCCCGCGTAACCTTCGGAAAAATTCTGGCTGCCGCCGTTCAGGGTATTGGCGGTTCCTAAAGATGCCATTAATTCGGCATTTCTGTTATCCGAAACACCGTTAGCATTAAATACAACACTGAAGCTATCCCCAACTGCCGGCTTTCCGCTCATTTCGAACTGATAACCTTGGTAGGCATCACCTGCTAGAGGATCTGAGCTTAAGAAGGTTTTGATTTCCCGTGGGTCATAGGCTCCAGACTCCAATAGATTGGCGTCGGGGTCTCCGGGAGAAGTGGGCCTATTATCCCTGATTTCATACGCGAAGGTACCCGCAGTTGAATCGTAGCTTGTAAAGCTGAGCACCACGGGACCGTTCGAAAGACGGCCACTGGATTCAAAACCGGGAAGCAGCACATTCGTATTCGGGTTTCGGACATCCAGCATAGTGCCCTGACTGATCTTTCCTGTGCCGATGTTTTCGTCACCGGTTACAACACGAATGGGACTAGCAAATGCCAAGTCCTCCTCTCTCCTCACCTCCAGACCGAGGCTTGCTGCCGCATTTCGTGAAGGCTGTATCAGATATTTATCGCCGGCATTGAAAGTGCCGCCTTCAACCCGGATGTTGAAACCGGGCATGCCAATTTCAGACTGAACCGGATCTGGGAGACGTCCCTGGTTGACCGTTTTTCCGCTGGCCTGATCGATTAGCTCAAAACTTCGCCCGTCCCCGATAAATTGCAAAGTCCAACGGCCTGCTGGAAGTAAAGAGCTATCGGTTATTTCAACCGCCAACCGGCCAGTCGTGGAAGTTGAGTTACTGCCATTAGGGACAACTCGGCTGCTTTGAGCCTCTCTTGAATTTATGTCGGTGAAAAAAGTCCCACCAAGATCACCCTCCAGATCCATCCCGATTTCATGTTGATGATTCATGGTGTCGGAGAGCGCAATGGCAATTCTGCCAAGCTCATCGAAAGCCGGCTTCAGGCCTTCGGTATCAAAACGCAAAAGACCGCCCAGCTTGCCGCCGGTAATCTGCTCATCAATATTGAGAGTTCGACCACCGTTATTCAGGGTGAATTCAAGACGGGTCGGATCTTCGGCGTTTTCCCGAGTACCAAGGGTCGACGCATTGCTGCCTACCACCAGGGAAAGGCCGTTCGACAGTGACACGTTGACCTGGCTGCCGTCGGTGGGAGTTACCTTGATACTGACCAGTTCAGAAAGCTGACGCAGTTTCTCATCCCGCTTGTCCAGCAGATCGTTGGGCATTTGCCCCTGTGCAATGCCGGGTGATTCAGAAATCGCCAGATTCAGTTCTGCAATGCTCTTGAGCAGGGTATTGGCGTCCTTCACACCCTGCTGCATCTGGGTCTTGATGGATTCCCGCTGCTGAATGAATTCCTGGTTAAGGGCCTGGAACCGGTTAACAACCTGTTGCGCCTCGCTCAGAACCAGTTGGCGCTGTGGCAGAGACGTCGGATCCTCGGCTGCGTTCTGAAGGCTGGCAAAAAAGTTGTTCAAGGCATTGCTCAGGCCCGTGTTTTCGCCCCCCAGAAGGTTATCAAGCCTCGAAAGTTCGGAGTTGAGGGCTTGCTGCTCGCCATACAGGGTGCTGTCTTCACGAACCTGCTGAACCAGGTATTCATTGGCCAGGCGGCGAATGTCCGCAACGCTTACGCCGCTACCAATGGTGCCGGCGCCAGTGCGCTGACCTTCCTGGGTTTCAAACAGCACTTCCTGGCGACTGTAACCAGGCGTATTGGCGTTGGTTATATTGTTGCCTGTGGTATTCAGCGCAGCCTGTTGACTGAGGATGCCGGTCAGACCAATACCTATCAGCCCTGCCATAAGGTTTACTCCTTCATCCCGTCACTGCCCATGGACAGTGTCATCAGTGAGTCACGGTTCATGATCTGGCGGATCTTGCTGCCGTAGTTGGGGTCGGTGGCGTAGCCGGCTTCCTGGAGTTTCTCTGCAAAGACTTCAGGCTTGTCTGCTACTGACAGCACTTCCCGGTATCGGGGATTGGATTCCAGGAACGAGATATAATCACGGAAGCTGGATTCGTAATCCCGGTAGGCCCGGAAGCTGGCCTGCTCTTTCATTGGCAGCCCTTCCCGGTATTCCGTGGTGGTGATGGATACCGCATCCCCCTGCCAGCGGCTATCCGCCTTGATACCGAACAGGTTAAAACTGGGCTCACCCTGCTCCCCGCGGATCATGTGCCGGCCCCAGCCGGTTTCCAGGGCGGCCTGGGCCACCATGAGTTTCGGATCAATGCCCGAATCGCGGGCAATCCGCTTGGCCACCGGCAGCAACTCGGTGACGAAGTGCTCCGGAGAATCAAACTGGTGCGGTAAATCCTGCGGGGTCGCGGTCACTGCCAAAGGCGCTTCCTCTGCCACAGAAGTCACCTTCTGCACCTGCTCCGGTAATTGGGTATTGAGAGCGGGCAGGCTTCGATCATAATCTGCAAGGCTCGCCTTGTGGCCAACAAGTCTGCCGCCTTCGTTATTCATGCCCGGAATCTGTTTGCCGAGTTGACGTACCAGTGCATCTGCGAGACCACTGCCCTTGCCACCGGCCATGGTCAGACTCATCTGGCTATCGAACATATCCCGGTAAAGCTCGGACTGATTACTCTTCAGGTAGTTGCCCTCGGAGAAGACGTCGCCGGCCTTGCGCATGGACTTCAACATTTCAGACAGGAACAGGCTCTCGAACTGGCGCGCCACCTCACGCAGAGCTGACTCTTTGTCAGTGCGAGCCTGGGCCTTCAACGCATTGAGACCGTTGAAGTCGGTGTAAACCTGGGCCTGTTGAACCTTGTAGTCCTGCATCATGCCACCTAGATAACAATCAGCTCGGCGCGCAGTGCACCGGCCTGTTTCAGGGCTTCGAGTACCGCCATTACGTCGCCCGGAGCCGCGCCCACCTGGTTTACGGCCTGCACGATCTCGTTCAACGTGACGGCGGGGCCGAACTTGAACATCCGCGCCGGCTCCTCGGTAATGGCAATCTGGGAATCCTGCTCAATAGCGGTGTCGCCACCGGCGAACGGATTCGGTTGCTCCACATTGGGGTTTTCCTGAATGGTCACCGTCAGGTTGCCGTGGGTGACTGCCGCCGGACTGACCTGAACATTCTGGCCAACCACAATGGTGCCGGTACGGCTGTTGATCACCACTTTCGCGGCATCCTCGGCCGGATCCACCTCAATGTTTTCAAGGATCGACAGGAAGCTGACCCGCTGGGACGGATCCCTTGGCGCACGCACAGAAATCGACGTGGCATCGTGGGCATAGGCCATATCGGGGCCCAGCCGGTCGTTTACCGCTTCCACCACCCGACGTGCCGTTGTGAAATCTGGGCGCAGAAGGTGGAAGGTAATGGTGTCGCCCTGACTAAAAGGCGAGACCACTTCCCGCTCGATAGTGGCACCGTTGGGAATCCGGCCGACGCTCGGTACGTTCACGGTAATTCTGGAGCCATCCTGCCCCTGGGCACCAAAACCGCCAACCACCAGACTGCCCTGAGCCATGGCGTAGACGTTGTTGTCAGCGCCCTTCAGCGGGGTCATCAGCAGGGTACCGCCGCGCAGGCTGTCGGCGTTGCCGATGGAGGAAACCGTGATATCAATCTCCTGCCCGGCCTTGGCAAACGGTGGCAATGTGGCACTCACGGTTACGGCGGCGACGTTGGTGAGTTTCGGGTTCACGCCTTCAGACAGAGTGATACCGAACTGGTTCATCATGTTCCGGAAGGTCTGATTGGTGAACGGTGCCTTGTCGCCGGTCCCGTCAAGGCCAACCACCAGTCCGTAGCCCACCAGCTGGTTGTTCCTTACCCCTTTGATGCGGGACAGGTCCTTCAGCCGGTCCGCCATCACCGGTGCCGCAACCGCCGCCAGAACAAGTACCCAGGCAAGAAAACGCCGCATGCTCATAGCGGCCACCACTCACTGTTAAAGAAGCGGGCAAGCCAGCCCATCTGGTTTGCCTGGTCGAAATCACCGGTACCGCCATAGGCAATACGCGCATCAGCAATACGGTTTGAGGCAACAGCGTTGTCCGGCTGGATATCCCGGGGGCGAACCAGCCCGGTCAGGCGGATGTACTCGTCGCCATTGGTCAGTGACAGCCATTTCTCACCCCGGATCCGCAGCACGCCGTTGGGCAGCACCTCTGTGACCGTGACGGTGATGCTGCCAGCAAGACTGTTGCTCTGATCAGCCTCAGCCGTGCCTTCAAAATCGCGCTCGTTGTTCAGTGAGGTGCCGATCCCGAAGTTGTTCTTACCCAGAATGTTCGGCTCCGGCAGCGTGATTTCGTTGTCCTTGGTGATGCTGGTTTCGGCATTCTTGCTGGCACGGGTGGATTCCTGGAGATTCACTGTCAGTACATCACCCACATTGAGCGCGATGGTATCCCCGTAAAAGTTATAGTTTCGGGAAACCTGGTAAATCGAACCAGACGCCCTGTCTCTCTGTGTCATGGCCTCAGGGCGTACCGGTGCAAACTCAGGATCATCCGGCATCGCCCGGGGCCGGCTCATGGCCGTGCAACCCTGTAGCAGGATCAGTACCACCAAGGTCGCCAGGGTACTGGCGCCCCGGGTTATCCGGCTGGATGTCATCGGATTCATGACGTCACCTCTGGCGGCGTTAGCCAATGTTGTTGGTAATGAACTGGAGCATCTGGTCCGTCGTGGAGACCACTTTCGAGTTCATTTCGTAGGCGCGCTGGGTGGTAATCATGTTCACCAGTTCTTCCACCACTTCAACGTTGGAAGCCTCCACGGAACCCTGTTCGATGGTGCCAAGCCCGAGCAGACCCGCCTCCCCCTCAACGGGGTTGCCACTGGCAATGGTTTCCTTGAACAGGTTGTTTCCGATGGCCTGCAGGCCCTGGGGATTGATGAAATCCACCAGGGTGATCTGGCCAAGGTTTACCGGCGCCGCCTGGTCATCCGTTACCGCCGTTACCGTGCCGTCCTTGCCAATGGTGATATTGGTGGCGTTATCGGGAATATTGATGGCCGGCTCCAGGGGGTACCCGTCCGGATTCACCACATCGCCGTTGGAGTTCAACTGGAACTGACCGTCCCGAGTGTAGGCAATCTGGCCATCCGGCTGCAGAATCTGCAGAAAACCCCGGCCATTGATGGCCATGTCCAGCGGTTGCTCGGTAATCTGGAGATTGCCCTGGGAGAACTGCTTGACCGTGCCCACAACCCGGACACCCGTACCCAACTGCAAGCCGGAAGGCAGTTCTGAGTTCTGGTTGGTGAGGCCACCGGGTTGTCGGTTGATCTGGTACAGGAGGTCCTGGAAGACCGCCTTGTCCCGTTTGAAGCCGGTGGTGTTGACGTTGGCCAGGTTGTTGGAAATGGTGGACATGTTGGTGTCCTGCGCGCTCAAGCCGGTCTTGCTGACCCAAAGTGCTGGATTCATGCTGCTTACTCCATACCGGGGGGGGGGCAATCAGGCGGCCAGTTTTTGCCGCTTCAGGCCCGCCAGGCCAATGTGTTCGGTCGTTACTTAAAGGTTCTGCAACAGCCGTGCCGTTGCTTCGGAATTCTCGTTGGCGGTGGTCATTACCTTCACCTGCATTTCGTATTGCCGGGAAAGCTGCAGATTGGAAATCATCTCTTCCACCGCATTCACGTTGGAGCTCTCAAGAAAACCCGAGACCACTCTGAGATTTGCATCCGGGGGCTCAGGGCCATCGATTGCCTGGTCCGGTTTGCGGCGCATATGCCCGTCTAGCCCCTTCTCCAGAGCTTCCGGTGGCGGGTTGACCAGCTTCAGACGATCCACCTCAACCAGCTGATTCGGCGGGCCGCCAACAGGAACAACAGAAATCGTGCCGTCAGCGCCGATTTGCACGTTGTCGAAAGGCGGCAGCGCAACCGGTCCACCATTGCCAAGAACAAGTTCACCATTGGCCAGGCGCACCAGACCATTCACATCAACCTGAAGACTGCCGCTGCGGGTAAACACCTCTTCGCCCTGATCGTTCTGGATGGAAAGCCACCCTTCACCTTCAACCGCCACATCCAGTTTGCGGCCGGTGTCCATCAGGGCGCCTGCGGAAAGGTCCGTGCCGGGTCGCTCTGTCATGGCATAGGCCCGGGTGGGATGGTGTTCCCCGAAGACAGGCATGCTACGGGCCTGGGCGAAGTCCTTCTTGAAGCCGGTGGTGCTGACATTCGCCAGGTTGTTGGCATGGGCTTGCTGGGCCAGCATGTTCTGCTTGGCGCCAGACATACCGATGTAGAGGGCTTTGTCCATGGGAAAACTCCTGCCGGAATTTTGACTGTTTCCAGTCTTCTAGCAGGAGTCATGCCATGTTCGCTAGCTCGCGAACTTAACGGAGGTTGATGATGGTCTGGGTGACCGCATCGGAGGTTTCAATGGTCTTGGCATTGGCCTGATAGTTCCGCTGGGCGATGATCAGGTTGACCAGTTCCGCAGACAAATCCACGTTTGATTCTTCTACTGAGCTGGCCTTAATGGAACCAAGGGTTCCAGTATCCGGTGCGCCGATAATCGGCTGGCCGGATTCGAAGGTTTCAACCCAGGAAGTATCACCCACCGGCGACAGTCCGTTGGTATTATTGAACGAGGCTAATGCGACCTGCCCTAGCGCCTGGGACTGACCGTTGGTATATCGGGCGAACAGCACCCCCTCATCAGAGACATCCAGCCCGGACAAACGCCCCGTGGTATAACCGTTCTGCTGTTGATCATTGACACCGAACTCAGCCCCGTATTGAGTAGTCCCACCAAGGTTAACAACGAAAGCCGACGTTGTGGGCGGCTCTGGAATCGGCGTAACCACCTCCTCACCCTCAGCTGGAGGGCCATCAGCGCCGTTCGGCTCGCCATTGCTGTCTTTTGGTACCCAGTCATCAATTAGAATTTCACCGTTTGGGTCTCCGTTTATGGACTGTAAGGCCCCATCCTGATCGAAGCGCGCGGTGAATGGTGAAACATCAGTTCCCCCAACCAGCTCGCCATCAATCTGGGCGTAGACAGACCATTCACTGACGCCGACACCGTCACCCGGCGATGGATTTTTCACGAAGAACTGCGTCAGTTCATGGGAATTACCCAAACTGTCGTAGATGGTAGTTGAGGTTGCGTGGTTGTATGTGCGCTGATCAAGTGGATTAAACGCGTTTGTGACTGACGGCGCGCCCGCATCGTCATAGGCCGTTGCGAAAACACTGGTTGATGAGGGATCATCTGGATCCGCCGAGGTTATATCTTGAACACTTCGGTCAACAAAAACGTCGAGATCTCCGACCTTGTCATAGGGTGTCAAGCTTCCGGAAATGCCGTAACTCACGGTCAGATCAGAACCACGGTTATCTATAATTCTAATGTCCTGAATTGGATCGCCGTTCGAATCTTCAGCATCAACCAGAAAGGCTGAAACGGAACTGGCATTTGACGAGTTGATCGCGTTAACCAAGCCTTGCTTCGTAGTTGAGCCCGACGTCGAGAAAACATTTTGACCATCCACATCCAGCTCGAAAGCAAAGTCTGGATCACCAAGGACTGACTCCAGATCGCCAATCCCATCGGAATGGCCATCACTCTCAAATAGAAAATTCGTCGTCGCAGAGGATGAAACACCGTCAATTGCGTTTAGCTGATTCGCAACTTCCCTGGCCGTGATAGGTCGAGAAGTTCCATCCTCATTGGTCACTGTTCCAGGGACGACAACCCTCTGGCTTGGTCGCCCGTCGGCATAGGAGATAACAAACTCATCTCCAGCAAAGCCAGCTATTGAAACCTCATCAAGCTGCGTCACCCTGGATTCCAACACCGGCTCCCGCGAGTCCAGGTTTAAATCAGAGTCCAGATTTGTTGTTCGGCGTGGCGCCAAGTTGTCAGTTTCAATCTGCAGATCGCCCCGAATGCCAGAGAGATTGCCATCTTCATCCGCGGTATATCCCTGAACCCGCATATTCTCGTTATTGGTAACGAACCCTCCCTTATCAATACCAAACTGCCCTGCTCGGGAGTAACGAATCTCACCGCCGTTATTCAGGATAAAGAAACCATCACCGGCAATCGCCATATCCAGACCGTTGTCAGTGAAGCTGATATTGCCCTGACCGAACGACTGTTTTACATCCTGGACCCGGACACCGTCGCCGATCGGGTTGGTGCCTGCGCTCAGGAAACCGCTGGCGTATAGATCGCCAAACTGGGCCTTGCTGCCCTTGAAACCAACGGTACTGGCGTTGGCAATGTTGTTGCCGGTGACGTCCAGATCCACCGATGCCGCGCGAAGGCCACTCAAACCCGTATTAAATCCCATGGTTCACCCCTTGGTGTTTCACCGGTATCAGTTAATTTGTTTTACATCAGACAGGGCGATGGAGCCCATGCCTGCAAGATTCAGGGTAATGGAGCCACCTTGGCCCAGGGACACGCTGTCAACATTGGCACTTACCATCGTACCCAACTGCTGCGGCCCATCCGGGTAGGAAGCCTCGGCCACAATCCGGTAGGCGCCCGGCGGCAAGGGATTGCCGTTGCCGTCCTGGCCATCCCAGCGGAACGAGGTCACCCCTGCCGGACTACTACCCATGTCGATCTGGCGAACCCGCTCACCATTCTGACCCTGAATCGAAAGCCGAAGGCCACCGGTCGATGCCGGCACTTCAACGGTGCCGCTGATCTCACCGTCCGCACCCAGAACCCCGATCTGGGAAGGGGCAAGCACGGTTTTGCCGACCATGGCAGAGGCCTGCAGCGCCTGGCTGGAACGGAACTGACCCACCACATCCTCAACCGTACCGGAGAGATTCTGCATCTCCTCCAGTGAGCTGAACTGGGCAAGCTGGGAGATAAATTCGCCGTTGTCCTGGGGCTCCAGCGGGTTCTGGTTCTTCAGCTGTGCCAGCATCAGTTCCATGAACTCGTTCCGGCCCAACTCGCTGGTACCCTGGCCGCCATTCTGTTGCTTCAGCTGGTACTGGCTCAGAACATCCGACGCGTCTGTTGCATTTACTGCAGTCATGTTGTGCTCCTCACCCTGTTACTGCTGACCGAGAGTCAGAATGCGCTGCATCATGGACTTGGCTGTGTTCATGACATCCACATTCATCTGGAAACTTCTGGACGACGACATCATGTCCGCCATCTCTTCAACCACATTCACATTGGGGTAGTAGACGTAACCGTCCTCGTTGGCAGCCGGGTGATGGGGCTCGTAGCGCATCTGCAGCTCCGCATCGCTTTCAACGATACCTTCAACCCTGACACCGGCGCCCGGGCCCTCATCGGCAGCCATGGGCAAGCCTCCCTGCCCGGGATTCATCAGAGACTGCTGAATCGCCGAGAAAACCGGCTTCCTGGCGCGATAGGTTTCCCCCGTGCTGGAACTTGCCGTTTCTGCATTGGCAATGTTGGACGCGGTTGTATTCAGCCGCAGTGATTGCGCGGTCATGCCGGAACCGGCGATGTCAAAAATGCTGCCCAGTGACATGAAAATTCTCCTTCGCTAATCCTGTGACTGCGGCTTATTCGCCCTTGAGGGCTTTGGTCAAACCGCTGAACTTGCTGTTCAAAAACTGGAAGCTGGCCTGGAAATCCATGGCGTTGCGCATAAACCGGGTCTGCTCCTGCTGGGCGTCTACCGTATTGCCGTCAACCGACGGCTGATGGGGAACCCGATACATCAAATCGCTTTCCGAGGCTGACACTGAGGTATCCATGTGCGCGTCATGGGTTTTATCCATCTGGAATCCGCTGACCTGCTCCTGGGCCTTCTGCATCATTGCCTGGAAATCCAGGTCGCGCGCTTTGAAGCCCGGGGTATCGGCGTTCGCCAGGTTGTTTGCCAAAACTTCGGCACGTTTAACCCGCGCTTCAACCGCGTGTTGGTGAATGCCCAGAGCCGAATCGAACGTAATTGCCATGTTGCCTCCCGAAAACTGCACTGGTATGCCGAGCTGTTTTTGCCGGCTGTGCTCTTTGACAGGACTAAAGCAAGCTGAATGCCAGATTTATGGTCAGGTGTTAATTTGTCAGGAAACCCAGTGTTGGCAGGCCCTGCAGAGAATCCGAGTAGCGGTTACGGGAAAGGAGAAAGGAAAAGGGCAAGAAAAAGCGGCAAGCTGCTTCCCCCGGCAGAAGCCGGGGGTATTCAACAAGGTCTCAGGGCCAATGACTCACAAACTCGTCCACCGCCGGTCTGGGCACAGACGGCTTGGATGCCGAGACCGTACCGGTGTAGAGAAAGCCAACAATCTGTTCATGCTCTTCCAGGCCCAACCCCTGGTGAACCGAGGAGTGGTAGGCAACGCCGCCTGTTCTCCACATCACGCCGAAACCGGCATCCTGAAGGGCAAGCTCAACAAAACTCATGCCGGCAGCTGCCGACATGACCTGCTCGATTTCCGGTACTTTGGGATGCGTCCTCGGCGACGCGATACCAACTATGACCATGGGTGCGCGAAGGGGGGCACGCCGGAGCTTCTCGATTTCTTTCTCATCGCTGTTATTGGCACAGGTGGACGCAAACAGCTCTCCCAGGGCTTCAAGGCCTTTACCCTCGATCACCAGATAGCGCCAGGGCCTGAGCAGTGCATGGTCCGGTGCACGCGCCGCGCAGGAAAAGGCCCTTTCGAGGGTTGTCGAATCCGGCGCGGGTGATTCCAGCCTCGGTTCAGAGGAGCGGTTCAGGAGGAAATCGGTAACTGCGGTCATATCTGCTCGCTGTTTAAAGACTGTTGAAATATAGGTACGAACACAATTCATGGCTGTGAATTGTGGGTTCTACGTAATGCTGTTAACCTTTAGTCGTAGTCGGGTCTACCAACAATTATAAATGACGCGGTCGTACAACGTTGAGTGGCAACACAATGAGCAACCAGCAAACCTTCAATAACTTTTCCGAATTTTATCCGTACTACCTCGAAGAGCACAGCGACGTCACCTGTCGCCGTTTGCATTTCGCTGGAAGTCTCCTGGTCCTGATAGTCGCCGTATGGGCTCTGGCTTCGGGCAAGCTGTTGTGGCTTCTGGCCTTGCCGGTCATAGGCTATGGCTTTGCGTGGGTTGGTCATTTCAAGTTTGAAAAAAATCGCCCCGCTACCTTCAAATATCCACTGTACAGCCTTATGGGTGACTGGGTCATGTTCCGCGACATGCTCATTGGCAGGATCCGTTTCTGAAATGATGAGTGCCCCGGCAGACCTGCGTAATGCCAGTAGCTCAGCTGGCAGAGCCCTCTCGTCCGAGGCGGCGGGCAACCCGATCGCCATTCCCCCGATGCCCGATTACAATGGCCGGGTACTGGCATACACCTCAACCGCCGCCATTATCGTAACCGGCGTTCTCCAGGGCGCCTTTCCGCAATGGCTTCTCTGGCTGGTTGCCGGGGCCCTCACCTGGCCCCACATCGCCCATGCCCTGACTCGCCGCACTTTCCTCAGGAATTCGCCACGCATCCGTCAGAAAATGCTGATATTTGATTGCGTGGTTGGTGGCGCTTTCATTGGTTGCATCGGGCTGATCGTCATCCCCTCCCTCGCCGTTGCACTGATGCTGATGTTCAGTTGCCTGATTGTTGGTGGTATCCGTCAGTGGGTCCTGGGCACCGGCTTCATGGCGGCCTCCATTGCGGGGGCGGTTGCGATCGTCGGCCCGGCAGACGGACCACACTCGCCCCTGCTGACCAGCATCGTGTCGATTTTATCCACCGGGCTTTATATTTGCGTTACGGCTTACTATTCCCACCAGCAGGCACGGGCGTTGATGCTGGCAAAGACCCAGATCCAGAACCAGCGGGAGCAGTCCATCGCGCTTTCACACAAACTGTCCAAATATCTCTCGCCTCAAGTCTGGCAGTCGATCTTCACCGGTGAGCGGGACGTGAGACTGGAAACCCAGCGCAAGAAACTGGCGGTGTTTTTCTCTGACATCAAAGGCTTCACCGAATTGTCTGAGGAAATGGAACCCGAAGCACTGACCGAACTGCTGAATCACTACTTCAATGAAATGTCGGAAGTTGCTCTCAAGTATGGCGGCACCATCGACAAGTTCGTTGGTGATTCCATCATGGTGTTCTTTGGCGATCCAACCAGCCGTGGCCAGAGGGAGGACGCATTTGCCTGTGTCTCCATGGCCATCGAGATGCGCAAGCATATGAAAATCATGCGGCAGAAATGGCGCAGCCAGGGCATCAAGACCCCGCTGGAAATCCGCATGGGAATAAGCACCGGTTATACAACGGTTGGTAACTTTGGCGCCGAGAACCGGATGGATTACACGATTATCGGCAAGGAAGTAAACCTGGCCAGCCGGCTTGAGTCCCTGGCGGAGCCGGGCGAAATCCTCGTTTCCTACGAAACCTTCGCGCTGATCAAGGACAAGATCATGTGCAGAGACAAGGGCGAGATTACCGTGAAGGGCTTTGTCAAGCCGGTGCCAATTTACGAAGTGGTCGACTTCCGGCGCGACATGGGGCCCAACCGAAGCTTCCTGGAACACGAACATAGCGGCTTCGCCATGTATCTCGATTCGGACAAGATCACCGAGAAAGAGCGGCAGGCCATCCTGACCGCTCTGGAAGATGCTGCAGATCGCCTGCGGCGGGAAGAGGATGTTTCCTGAGGCGCTTCCCTGCGCTCAAACAGAATCCTGCTACTGACGTATCAACCTTGGGCCGGCATCCCCGCCGGTTTCCGTGCTTCGCCACGGATTTATATCCAGCCCGCCCCGCCGTGTATACCGGGCAACCACGGTAAGCGACTCCGGGTTGCATCGCCCCATCAGATCGGTAAACACCGTTTCCACGCAATGCTCGTGGAAATCCTGTTTCTGCCGGAAGCTCACCACGTAACGCAACAAACCGCCCCGATCGATTTTCGGCCCGGTGTAGCTTATGAGGAGTGTCGCCCAGTCAGGCTGACCGGTTACCGGGCAGTTGCTCTTCAGCAGATGGGAGCAGAGCCGTTCTGTCACCACCTCCCCACTCGCTGAAAGCGCCTCAGGCGCGTATTCAAAAACCACTTCACTGACCGGCTCGTCATCAATGAGCTCGAAGCCCTCCGGCCGGCCAATCGCTTTACCGGATTCGTCGACGCTCAACAGATTCACCTGAACAGCACCGCCGCAGGCGCTGGAAAGATCCTGGGTAATCACCTCCGCGACCTGCTCCCGAGAAGAGTAGACCGCCTGGTTCAACGAGTTCAGGTACAGCTTGAGCGATTTGGACTCAATGATTGCGGGCGAGGCCGCCGGAAAAACAATCTCCGCCCAGGCCACTTCCGGCACGCCGCTTGGACGCAGCCAGGAGATTTCCCAAGCCTGCCACAGATCCTCGCCAAACCAGGGCCAACGGCCATCCTCCAGACCAAGGCGGCGGCGATTTTCCTCTCTCGCCACCGGGAACAGCAGCCCAGGATCGTAGCTGTCCGGGTAGTCGCTTGTCTTGCCAAGCGGAGCGTCGTTAAGTGCCATAGTGGTTCCTGAAATCAGTGGCGAATGCCTTTACCACGCTCCAGCATTCTGAGAGCGATGAATGCCAGTACGGAGATGAAAACCAGAATCATACCAAGAGAAACAAACGGATTAACGTCTGACACGCCCAGAATGCCGTACCGGAAGCCGTTGACCATGTAGAGGATAGGGTTGGCCATGGATACGCCCTGCCAGAACCCCGGCAGTAAATCGATGCTGTAGAACACGCCGCCCAGATACGTCAACGGCGTCAATACGAACGTGGGCACAATGGAGATGTCATCAAACTTGGTCGCCAACATGGCGTTGATAAAGCCACCCAGGGCAAACAGTGCCGAAGTCAGAAATACCGTCAGAACCATCATGGGCAAGTTGTGGATGGACAGGCGGGTAAACGCCAGTGACAACAGCGTGACAATCAACCCGATGCCGAGGCCTCGCGCCATGCCACCGGTCACATAGCCGGCCAGGATCACCCAGTTCGGCACCGGCGACACCAGAAGCTCCTCGATGCTGCGCTGGAACTTCATGGAGAAAAACGAAGACACCACATTGGCGTAGGAACTAGTGATCACCGACATCATGATCAGCCCCGGCACAATGAAAGACATGTACTCGAAGCCGCCCATCTCCCCGATACGGGAGCCGATGAGGTTGCCGAAAATAATGAAATACAGGGTCATGGTGACCGCGGGCGGCAACAGGGTTTGCGCCCAGATGCGGGTAAACCGGCGTATCTCCCGGACAACGATGGTACTGAAGGCGGTAAAGAGCGCTTGTGGCGTCATGCGGCACCCTCCACGGTTTGAGTTGACTCCGCAGCGTTCTCTTCGACCATGCGAATAAACAGTTCCTCCAGCCGGTTGGCCTTGGTCCTCATGCTGACCACTTTGATGCCCAACCGTTCAAGCTCCACGAACACCTGGTTGAGCCCCTGCCCTTTCTGCACTTCCACCTCGAGAGCACCTTCTCCGTCCAATCGAGTCGGGAAACCATTCAGTTCAGGCGCGGCATCAAGGGTCTTCTCGGTGTCCAGAACAAAGGTTTCCAGGCTTAGTTGCTGCAGCAGGGCCTTTTTGCTGGTGTTTTTCAGAATCTTGCCGTGATCGATAATGGCAATATTGCGGCAAAGGGCTTCCGCTTCCTCCAGATAATGGGTCGTCAGGATAATGGTGGTGCCCTGACGATTCATTTCTTCCAGAAAGGTCCACATGGACCGACGAAGTTCAATATCTACGCCGGCAGTCGGCTCGTCCAGAATCAACAGTTTGGGCTCATGAACAAGGGCCCGGGCAATCATCAGACGACGCTTCATACCGCCGGAGAGCATACGTGCCGGGGTGTCCCGCTTCTCCCAGAGTCCGAGCTTTTTCAGATACTTTTCAGCCGACGCCGAGGCCTGTTTAAGAGGAATTCCGTAGTAGCCGGCCTGGGTGGTGACAATGTCGAAGACCTTTTCGAACTGGTTGAAGTTGAACTCCTGCGGCACAACACCAAGGTTCAACTTGGCATCCGAGAGATGGGTGTCGGTGTCATATCCGAACACCCGCACCTTTCCGGCTGTTTTGTTAACCAGGGAGCAAACAATACCCAGGGTGGTCGATTTGCCTGCCCCATTGGGCCCCAGCAAGGCAAAGAAGTCCCCCTCGGCGACGTGCAGATCAATCCCCTTGAGAGCCTTGAAGCCGTCACCATAGGTTTTGGTGAGGCCCTCAATTTCCAGTGCATTGGTCATAACTCATCCCGATTCGGTGAAAAACGGCAAAGAACGGCCCTCGCCGTCAGCCAGAATTTAGATTGCTATTTATTGTGACAAAGTCGCTGATTTCAAGGCCCTTATCGGCCGGAGGCATGCCCGGACCAATAACGGAAACTGCGACAGGAATCCCGATATGAGGCAAATCACGCCCCTATAATGCGGTTACAACAATTTACAAAAGAGGCTGCTGCACCCCGGGTGCAGGCGCGCTGAAACGAAGGGAATGTACGTTCAACCATGAGATCCGTTCACCGCACCCGACTTACGTTCACCCTGCTGGGCACACTTGCTCTCTCCGGCTGTCTGGATGACGGCGGAGGCTCCGGCGACGACAGGAGCACCGGCCGAGTCAATTTCAATGGTTTTAACGGTCTTTCCTATCAGACTGCCAGTCAGTCCGGCACCACGAACACAGCGGGAGAATTCCGCTACTACCCCGGCGAAACCCTCACGTTCAGGGTTGGAGACCTGCCGCTGGTTAGCGATGTACCGGCCAGGCAATACGTAACCCTGCTCGAATTTTTCGAGACCACCCGCACAGGGCTGCAAACGCCAATGGTGGATGATGAGGGTTTGAGCACCCACACGCTGACTGAGCAAAACGTTCTGGAGAATACAACGCTGATGAATCTGTCCCGGTTCCTGATGCTCCTGAACTGGAGCCAGAATGTCGCTGAGGGCGACGGTATCGATATCCGCGACCGGGTTATTACGCAGTTGAACGCGGCCCTTCCGGGCCTGACAGCGCCGATTGATTTCAGTGTCAGCGAATCCGAATTCACGGCCAACAACCCGATGTCCCCCGCCAACCAGCTGCTTGCCGCGATCTGTTTTTACCCCGAGGACGATGAACTCTGTGAAGAGCCGCCAACCCAGGAGGAAATCGACAACGCACCGCCACGACCGGAGAATGATGAAGATCGCGATCCTGACATTGAATACAGTGAAGACCTGCAGGCCAAAAAGGACCGAATCGAAAACGCCGTGCGAACCATGGAAGACATCGATTCGGAGGATGCCCAGACCTATCTCACCCGGGAACTCAAGGCGATCAGTACAACCGTCGCAAACCGATATTTCCTGGATGAAGACGTTGCCAGTCATCCGGCCACTGATACAGCTTTGAAGCAGGTTGCGGTTCGGAAAATCGGGGGCGGACTTTCCCTGGCGGAGCTGGAGGCCATCAGCACACGCCCGCAGGATATCCAGATAAATTCAGCCGACTGGCAGAGCGGAGAGGTTGAGTATTTTGTCGCTGGTCCCTCCGGCGGTGAGTCCGAGCTGCTGCTCAGCTTCCGTCCGGAGGATACCTATCGGTGGGTTCGCAAACAGCTGCGAGTGCTTATCCGCTGATCAGGCGCGAGAGGCTCCAGCGTGATTCCACGCCGGTCACGTCGTAATAGGAAGGATCGAGGCCTTCCGTACCGTGCGGCAGACAATCGCGAACCCGCACGGTTTCTGGCGCTTCCTTGCCTTCGTTATATCTGGCCAGATCAATAATTTTGGCTGTTTTCAACGGCCTTGAGGCAGCATCGGTCATTACCATTACCCGCGGCCACAAACGGCGCTCAGGGGAATGGGAAACCACAATACCGCGCTGACCATCGGTCAGCTCGACCAGACTCCCGGTGGGATAGATACCGATCGCCTGGATGAAATTCTCGACCAGGTCCTCCTGGAACTCGATATTGCGCATCTCATAGAGCAGCGTGACCGCTTTTGCCGGTGTCATCGGCTCGGCATGAGACCGGGGCGCTATCAACGATTCGAAAAATTCCGCGATACCGGCAACCTTGGCCAGCAATGGAATCCGATCGCCGCGGACACCCTCCGGAAAGCCGGAACCGTTATGACGTTCCCGATGCCCCTGAACCACACTCAGCACGGCACGGGAGAGCCCGCTGTTTTCAAGCATCCTGACTCCACGGCCAACGTAACTCCGGTAGGTCAGATACTCCTCTGAGCTTAACTGGCCTTCCCGCGCCAGCAACTCGGCAGGCAGCGTGGTCTTGCCCACCTGGGACAGCAGGCAACCCAGGCCCAAATGGTTCAGGAGCCCCTCGTTCAACCCGAGATGGCGCCCACACACCAGGGCCCAGACAGAGGTATTCAGTGCATGCCGGTAAAGGTAGCTGTCGTGAGCACGGGTGCGACTGAGCCACAACAGAGCGTCTGGCTGGCGAACAACGCTACTCACCATTTTGCTGGTGATCGCAGCGATCGGCCGGAGATCGGGCACGCCATCGGCACGAAGTGTCTCGAAAAGCTGATCCAGCGCGCCTTCCATATCGTCTAGCAGGCGCTTTGAGGTTTTCATTTCCTTCTTGAGACTGGTAATGGTTTCATACGTCACTGGCTCGCGAATACTCAGAGGCGGCAACTGGAGCTGCTCCCGCCCACCCCTGCGCTTGCCTTGCAATGTTCCGAAAGCCGGCTTGCTTCCGCCTTTTACCTCTTTGGATTCCCTTGCTTCCGCCACATCGACCAGAACCCATTTGCAGTGGGATACCAGTGCACGAATGTCATCCTGGGACCGGATATGGAAACCCTGAATCGGAAAGGGGGTCTGATGCCATGGCCTGTCCAGATCAGACACGAACATGCCCACTTCCAGATCATGAACTGCGACTTTTTTCTGTTGGACACCCACGGGCCACCTCACACAACAAACTTTTCGATAGCTACCATTCTGACCGAACCGCCGGAAGACACAATTACAATATCGTATCGCCAGGTAACCCAAACGCGACAAAACGTAACGCTAATGTTCAACAGGAAACAAAATGTAGCAACGTGATGGGAGTCACATATCAACGTCAGAAAGTGTCAGTCTGCGTCACATACCGATTCATCAAATTCAGGCAATCGGGACCGCATTGAACCCCGCGGCGCCTTCCGGACATAAACCGTGTATGGGACTGACGAGGCTCGCAGATAGTCAAGGTTCAGGGCGTCATCACCCTCACCCTCTGCCAAGACGGCAGGGGTACAGGACACCAGCAACTCCAGTTTCCCTTCTATTTCTGCAATACGGGCATCCGGATCCGCCGGATTGATGGACATGCAGCGGGTTGAGCCGCTTGCCGGCTGCCCCGTCTGCGCCACCCGATCCCGGCCCGCTTCGCCACAGGCACGAATACCCTCGCCGCAGGCACTCGCCTCTTCGTCATCGCGGAGGCGCCAGACACGGTCGCTGCACTGGGTTTCCAGCTTCACGGGCGTGGCTTTATCGCCGGCAAACCACCAACCAGGATATTCTGCGCTTTGCCAGGACAGCCGCACGTGTCTTGGCTCACCGGATGAATTCTCAGCCGGAAACATCGCAAAATGTGAGTAATAGCTGGCACAGCCCGATACGGAAACCAGGACAAGGCTTGCAATAATTGGCTTGTAAGCTCTGGAAAAGACTGAAAAGATCATCTGGCTGTTGCATCCCTGACAGCGGTTGTTTGAACACTGCCATTATCCACGGCAGGGGCATTCAATCCGTCTATCAGTCACCATTTTGATCAAACTGGAGGCCGTACCCGTCATTGGTTTTGCGCACGACCACCATTTCAAGTACCGGTGCTGGAACAGGTAGCCCCTGCACCTGCACGGTAACTGTGTCGCCAAGGTTTGGCGCAAATGGCTCAGTGTCCACAACGATGAAAACACCGCCGTCGGAGATATCGCGGGTCGAGAATATGAACTCGCCCAGCTCCTCGTGAACCACCTTTACTTTCGCACTCATTGCCGTGCGTATGTGCTCTCTTCGATCGTTCCCACCCATTTGAGGATTCCACTACTTTTTGCATAGTTTTTATAGTCTTCCGAAGCATAACACCATTTTCAGAAAAATATGCCAACGGAGAGATTGACTCTGGAGTCAATGGAAATGAGAATGGTTGGCGTTTTTAAAAACTTGCCGATCCTGGCAAAGGCAAATTAATACCGGAAACACCCGAAAGGATGGGAATATGCGAATGAAACTGGCTGCGACCGCAGCAATTGCCCTCTCTGCCATGCCCATGGCCGCCTCCGCAGATGGCGAGGTCAATATCTACTCATACCGTCAGGCATATCTGCTCGAACCCCTGCTGAACGCTTTTGAACAGGAAACCGGCATCCAGAGCAACGTGGTCTTTGCCAAACAGGGTCTGGCCGAGCGACTGGAGCGCGAGGGTCGCAACAGCCCGGCAGATTTGGTGATGACCGTTGATATTTCCCGCCTCAACGAGCTGGTAGAACGTGATCTCGTTCAGAACGTCGACAACGAGACTCTGGAAGAGAACATTCCGGAAAACCTGCGCCATCCCGAGGGCAAGTGGTTTGCCCTGACCACCCGCGGGCGCCTGATTTTCGTGTCCAAGGACCGCGTGGAAGAAGGTGAGATCACCACCTACGAGCAACTGGCAGACGACAAGTGGAACAACCGTATCTGCACTCGCAGCGGCAAGCACCCATACAACATCGCCCTGTTCTCCTCCATGATCGCACACCATGGTGAAGCCGAAACCGAGAAGTGGCTGGAAGGCCTGAAAGACAATCTGGCCCGCAAACCCCAGGGTGGCGACCGCGACCAGATCAAGGCTATTGCCGAGGGCGTATGCGACGTCTCCATTGGCAACAGCTACTACTATGGCAACATGCTGCAGGATGAGAACCAGCGGCCAATTGCCGAGCAGGTACGTCTTGTATTTCCGAACGCCGAAGGCCGGGGCACTCACGTAAATATCAGTGGTATTTCACTGACCAAGAGCGCGCCTAACCGCGAGAACGCCATCAAGCTGATGGAATTCCTGTCTTCACCGAAAGCCCAGCGTATCTACGCCGAGGCAAACACGGAATACCCGGCAAACCCGGAAGTCAAGCCTTCAGGACTGGTTGCCGAGTGGGGTGAGATCAACCCCGACAACCTGTCACTGCAGGAGATTGCAGATAACCGCAACGCCGCAGTCAAACTGGTTGACCGCGTCGATTACGACGGCGAGTAATCGCCAGCAGTGAGGGTGGTTTGACCACCCTCACATGCCCTTTGGCGGGCGCTTCCCTCTTCCGGCATGACACCAGTCGTTGCAGGCATCAGGTCAGGTGACTACAATCTGCAGCCTTCAATGGGACAGACTCCACATCCAGGCGCAGGGACACTATGAGCGAGGCCGCAACCAGCGTTAATCCAGGGCTATCCCAGCCCCTGCTGGCTAAGCGTACCTCTCCAAAATGGATGATCAGCGCACTACTGACCACCGCCATCGTCGCCCTTCCGGTTCTCTCCGTTATTTTTCTGGCGTTTTTTCCCGAAGAGAACATCTGGCCACACCTGATCGAAACCACCCTTCCCCGGTACCTGACAACCACGCTCAAACTGATGATTGGGGTGGGCTCCCTTACCCTGGTTATAGGCCTGGCGTCGGCATGGGCGGTCACCATGTGCGAGTTTCCGGGCCGCAAATTCTTTGAGTGGGCGATGCTGCTACCATTTGCAGTACCCGCCTACGTTATTGCCTATGTGTACACAAGTCTCCTGGACTACGCTGGCCCCGTTCAGGGTGCCTTGAGAGACCTGTTCGGCTGGAGCAGTGCCGCAGACTACTGGTTCCCGGAAATTCGCAGCCTCGAAGGCGCCACTCTGATGATCGGGCTGGTCTTGTATCCCTACGTATACCTTCTGGCCCGCGCCGCCTTTCTGGAACAGTCCCCGTCTCTGTTCGCGGTCAGCCGCAGTCTCGGCCACTCCGCGCTGAGCACGTTCTTCAGGGTGGTTCTGCCCATCGCCCGACCGGCGGTAGCCGTCGGCCTTTCCCTGGTGCTGATGGAAACCCTGAACGATTTTGGTACCGTGGACTTCTTTGCCGTCCAAACCCTGACCGCTGGCCTGTTTGATACCTGGATGAACCTCGGCAACCTCGGTGGGGCAGCTCAAATAGCCACCACAATGCTGATCTTCGTGGTGATCCTGGTTACCCTGGAACGGTATTCCCGAAGACGCCAGCAACAGTTCGCAGCGCGGGACAACCGTGAGCCGATCCAGCGCTTCACCATGTCCTTCCCGCGCCAGATGATTTGCGTGGCGGTTTGCGCTTTGCCGGTTCTGTTCGGTTTCGTGATTCCCGGTGCAACCCTCGGGCTCTATGCGTGGGAATACTTCGGTGAAAGCTGGAACCCGGATTTTGTCCGAAACACCTTCAACAGCCTTTTCCTCTCTGGCACGGCAGCCCTCACCACTCTGCTGATTGGTGTCACGCTCGCCTACAGCCGCCGACTGCACAACACTCGCAAAATGCAGGTACTGATGCGCCTTTCCAGCCTGGGCTATGCCATGCCCGGCGCCGTGCTGGCTGTGGGTGTGATTGTACCCCTGGCAGGTTTTGACAACTGGCTGGATAGCCTGATGCGGGACGTATTCGGAATCAGCACGGGCCTGTTACTGAGTGGCTCGGCCTTCGCCCTGGTGTTCGCCTACACCGCGCGATTCCTTGCCGTTTCGGCCGGTAGCGTGGAGAGTGCGTTGCAGAAGATTACCCCGAGCATGGACATGGCGTCCCGCTCCCTGGGCCACACCCCGGGCAACACCCTGGTCAGGGTTCACTTGCCAATGTTGCGAGGCACATTGGTAACAGCGGCCCTGGTGGTTTTCGTGGATTGCATGAAGGAATTGCCAGCCACCCTGATACTCAGGCCGTTCAACTTCGAGACACTGGCGACCTACGTCTACCAGTTCGCCTCTGACGAGCGCCTGTACCACAGCGCCTTACCCGCCCTGATTATCGTTCTGGCCGGCATCATTCCGATTATTCTGATGAGCCGCTCAATCTCCAATAGCCGGTCAATTGCCTGACAAGCTCAGAACGTTACCCGGCTTTTCACATCCTGAACCACGAACCGCCCCTGGAAAACCGCCACAGGATCCCCCTCAGGCATTGTGTTTGGTTCGCCGCAAAAAACCTCAGCCGTCAGATCCAGTCGTCCCTTGCCATGCCGGGCCAGACTTTTGCGAAAACGTTCCGGTACCTCCTCACCGGGCAGTCGGCAGATCACATAGAAGTCCGAAGACACGGGCTCGAGGTAGTCGATATTCCCGCTCTGCACCACCACATTGCCCTTCAAGCCAAGATCCCATAGTGCCAATTCAGTCAGGCCCCAGGCCGCAGTAACCGCCGCAGAGTAAACGCTGCCTCCGAACCCTGTACCCTGATGGTTCTTGTTGGGTTCCAGCGGCGCACTGAGCAGCAGCGAATGGCCATCCCAGGAATGCAATTGAATCCCCAACGCCCGGGAAAGGGGAATTTCGTCCTGGATACGCTTCTGGAAAAGGGACAACTGGCTCATAACATCCTCCTGATATTCATCCAGTTTAGGCCCGCTTCCTCCTTTTCCCTATGCGACTTACGTCGGTTTTTTCCCAGCACAAAAAAGCCCGGCAGAGCCGGGCTATAACATCTTCATTTTGAATCGGGCGTTTTACTGCCAGATAACCGGCTGACGCTGTGCATACCAGCTCTCCACTTGCTCCTGATACGCATCCTCAACCACGTTGCGCTTGAGCTTCATGGTCGGCGTGAGGAAGCTGTTCTCGATCGACCACTCGTCGCTCATTACGGTGATAAACGCCAACTGTTCGTGGGGATCCACGGTCTTGTTCACATCGGCAATCAGCTTCTTGAAGCTCTCTTCGATTTCCTTACGGAAGGCTTCATCCGCCATTTTCGGCCGGGACTCCTCGGCCAGCATCACCAGCGCGTGGGGCTGGGTCTGATTGGCACCGGAGACACACACCATCTCGATGGCATCGTGGGACATCAGACGGTTCTCAATGGGTGCAGGCGCAATATATTTGCCCTTGCTGGTCTTGAAGATTTCCTTGATGCGACCGGTGATCTTGAGCCGGCCCATCTCATCAATTTCACCCTTGTCGCCAGTCTTCAGGAAGCCATCCTCGGTGAAGGTCTCCCGGGTTTTCTCTTCGTCTTTGTAGTAGCCCATCATGGTGGCCGGGCTCTTGATCTGAATCTCTCCCTCCGGGCTGATGCGGGTTTCAACCCCCGGCGCGGACTCACCGACGTAACCGGTTCTTGAGCGCCCTGGCTTGCTCATGTGGGAGTAGGCAAAGTTTTCAGACATGCCATAGCCCTCAAGCAACTCGAGGCCGAGGTTGCGGTACCAGTCCAGAACGTCGCTCGCCAGGGGGGCTGAGCCACTGCCTGCCAGCTTGACCTTGTCCAGGCCAAGGCCCTTCAGGATTTTCTTCTTGATCAATTTGTTGACCACCGGAATCTTCAGCAGCCGGTCCAGCTTCTTCTTCGGCAGCTTCTGGAGCACACCGTGCTGGAATTTCACCCACAGGCGCGGTACCGAGAGGAACAGCGTTGGCTGGGCACGCTGCAAATCCTGCACGAAGGTATCCAGAGATTCTGCAAAATACAGGTGGAAACCCGCATAGAGCGACGCCAGCTCAACAAAGGTACGCTCGAACACGTGAGCAAGCGGCAGGTACGACAACATGCGCTCCTCGGAGCTCACACCGCGTACCTCCATGCCGCCCTCTGCCGCATAGGCCATGTTGTAAAAGCTGAGCATGACGCCCTTGGGTTTACCGGTGCTGCCGGAGGTGTAAACGATGGTGGCCAGTTCGTCGGCATCACGCTGAACGTTTTCTTCCAGAGGCGGATACTTGGCGACGATATCGTCCCAGGTTTCGAAATCATTGGGAGGGCTCAGCGGGAAGGAGATGCAACGCACGGATTCCGGCACGCCCGGTTTCATCATGTCCCAGTCGTCCAGCTTGCCGACAAACACCACCTCGCACTCGGCGTGGTTCAGGATGTAGTTAACGGTGTCGGCATTCAGAGTGGGATACAGCGGAACGGAAATGTGACCGGCCATCCAGATGGCCCAGTCGGTCATGATCCAGTGGGCGCAGTTCTTGGAGATCAGGCCGATGCGGCTCTTCTCAGGGAGGTTCAGCGATTTGAGGTAAGACGCCATGCGCCGTGCCTCATCCACCGCCCGACCCCAGGTGTAGTCGACGGTTTTGCCGTCGCCAATGGGCTGGGTCATGTATACGGAGTTCGCCTTGGCCTTCTCCCAGTGATAAACCATATCCAGGGGAAGCTTGTTTGTTGTGTCCATGGACCTTCCTTGCAGTTCGTTATTCGAGTTATAGATGACTTATTATTAGACTTTCGTAGGGTATTTCAACATAGTATGAGCGGTCAAAACGTGACACAAGCAAAATAATTTCCAACTGCATCTATTGCAACCAAAACGCCGCCACCGGCAACATCCCCTACCCCTTGAACCCCTTGCCTGTGGTAAACTTCCGCCCCTTCAGATTCGCAACATATCAGTTAACCTACCCGGAGATGGGCATATGGCCAAGACAACCCTGCGCACCCTGTTCGGTGCCACCCTGCTGGCGCTGGCAACACTTGTTCAGGCACAGGAACCCCGCGTTGTAGCCATCACACAGATTGTGGAACACCCGGCACTGGACGCCGTCTACCAGGGCATAAAAGATGAACTCGCCGAGCGCGGCTTCAAAGAGGGCGACAACCTCGAAGTGATGCACGAGAGTGCCCAGGGCAACTCTGCCATTGCTTCCCAGATTGCCCGCAAATTCGTTGGTGAGAGTCCCGACGTGATCGTGGCGATTGCAACGCCTTCCGCGCAAACCGTTGCCGCTGCGGCCCGCAATACACCGGTAATTTTCTCCGCTGTGACCGACCCGCTTGGCGCCAAGCTGGTAAGCAATCTGGAGGCGCCCGGCGCCAACATTACCGGCGTGAGCGACATGCTGCCCATCGACAAACACCTGGACATGCTGCAGCGCGTAATGCCCAATGCCAAACGCATTGGCACGGTGTACAACCCGGGCGAAGCCAATGCCGTCTCCCTGGTGGAACTGCTCGAAGAGCGTCTCGCCGCGCGTGGTCTTGAACTGGTAAAAGGTGCTGCCACCAAAACTTCCGAGGTTCTGGGCGCGGCCCGCTCCTTGGTGGGTAAAGCAGACGCCATCTACCTGACCACAGACAATACCGTGATCAGTGCTGCCGAAGCCGTTATCTCTGTTGGTGAGCGCGCCAGCATTCCGGTATTCGCGGCAGACACCGCTACCGTTGAGCGCGGTGCCGTTGCAGCACTCGGGTTTGATTACTACGACCATGGCCGCCAGACCGGCGTAATGGTTGCCCGGGTATTGAATGGCGAGAAACCCGGCGAAATGGCGGTTGAAACCATGGAAAAGCTGGACCTGTTCGTGAATCCGGCCGCCGCAGAGCGCATGGGCATCACCCTGTCAGATGATGTAATCGCAGACGCGAAGAAAGTGATCGACAGCGCCAAGTAATCCCCCTGAACCCAACGGGCGGCCCTCACGAGGGGCTGCCCGTTTTATCATTGGTGATACCCGACCATGCTGAGTAACATCGCTCTTTATGGTGCCATTGAGACCGGACTGATCTACGGCCTGGTCGCCTTCGGCATCTACCTCTCCTTCCGGGTGCTGGATTTCCCGGATCTCACTGTAGATGGCAGCTTTCCCCTCGGTGCTGCCGTTGCCGCCGTACTGATCATTGAAGGCTGGAACCCGTGGTTAGCCACAGGCTGTGCCGTCATGGCCGGCATGGCCGCAGGCGCGGTAACAGCACTGCTGAATGTGAAACTCAACATTCTTAATCTGCTTGCCTCGATCCTGACCATGATTGCGCTCTATTCAGTCAACCTGCGCATCATGGGCCGCCCGAACGTGGCCCTGCTGACCGAAGAAACCGTGCTGACGCCCTGGTACGACCTGGATCTGGCCTACCATCAGGTACCGGTGCTTCTGTTCGTTATTGTGGTCTTTGTTGCCCTTATCCTGCTGTGGCGTTTCATGAAATCCGAAACCGGTCTGGCCATGCGAGCCACTGGCGCCAACGCCAGAATGGCCCGGGCACAGGGCATCGCCACCGGCGCCATGATTGTTCTCGGCGTTGCCGTTTCCAACGGCCTTGTCGGACTTGCCGGTGCGCTCTTTGCCCAGAGCCAGGGTGCAGCCGATGTCACCATGGGCGTAGGGGTGATCGTCATTGGCCTTGCCTCCCTGATTGGCGGTGAAGCAGTTGTGACTCCCTCTACCGTGGTACGCGCTCTCATCGCGTGCGTGGTGGGCGCAATCATCTACCGACTGGCCATTGCCTTCGCTCTGAATGCGGATTTCCTGGGACTGCAAGCCCAGGATCTGAACCTGATTACCGCGGTTCTGGTTACCCTGGCCATCGTTCTGCCCGGCGTACGTTCATCCATTGCCAGCAAACTTTCCCGTAGCAAGGCCTAAGGAGGCGACATGATCAGTGCAACCGATCTCCGGCTTACCTTTGGCAAGGGCACACCGCTGGAAAACCCGGCCCTTCGGGGTATGAGCCTGACCGTTAACCAGGGTGAGTTCGTCACTGTGATAGGCAGCAACGGCGCCGGCAAATCCACCTTTCTGAATGCCCTCGCCGGCGAAGTGCTGGTAGACAGCGGCCAGATCATCGTGGACAACCTGGACGTCACCAAACTGCCGACCCACAAGCGGGCCGGCCGTGTTGCCCGGGTATTCCAGGACCCATTGGCCGGTACCTGCGAGGGCCTCAGCATCGAGGAAAACCTTGCCCTGGCCATCAAACGTGGCCAACGCCGCGGCCTCACCAGCGCCGTAAAGAAGCAGTACATGGAAAAATTCAGGGACAGCCTTTCGTCCCTGAATCTGGGCCTGGAAAAACGTCTTGGCGACAAAATGGGCCTGCTCTCAGGGGGGCAGCGCCAGGCCGTGAGCCTGCTGATGGCGAGCCTCACACCTTCGAGCATCCTGCTGCTGGACGAACACACGGCCGCGCTGGACCCGAAAACCGCTGCATTCGTGCTGGAACTCACCACCAAGATCATCGAAGAGCAGAAGCTCACCGCACTGATGGTAACCCACAGCATGAAGCAGGCACTGGAAGTTGGCAGCCGCACGGTAATGCTGCACCAGGGCCAGGTGGTATTCGATATCGCAGGCAAAGACCGCGAAGGTCTGGAAGTGAAGGACCTGCTCGGGCTGTTTGAAAAGCAGCGTGGGCTGGAAGTCGACGACGACAGCCTGTTGCTGGGCTGATAAAAAACGGGGGCCAGACTGGCCCCCGTTTCCCCTCCCTGCCCGCGTGTTTTTCTCACTTTTCTTCCGGAATCGCACAATTCGCTATTGACACCAACTCCTCACAAAACCACAACATGTAGTGGTTTTGAACCTTTAGCCCCAAACCGCTGTTTTAGAAAAAATTTCCCGGATTCAAGCCGGTTTTGATTGATTTTCTTTGCCCCGAAGCGTCTATCAATAGTTGCGTTCTTATTCACAGAACACTATATCCTGTTATACTCGTTTCAGATTCAGCCCATATATAGTGGTTAAAAAGAAAACAGGCCCAAGGCCAAAGACACGATTCTCAAGGGGAGTGGCGCCGCCGGTACAAGGACCGGTGCCACAAAAAGAAGACATACCGGAAGACAGAGGGTGGAAATGAACGCTAAGGCACAGGCAGTGGTAACAACAATTCCGATGCAGGAAGCCTCGATCGACATCTGGCACAGCAAATATCAGCTGAAGACCAAGACCGGCGAGCCCGTGGACAAGGACATCAACGCTACCTACGAACGCGTTGCCAAAGCCCTTGCCGAGGTGGAAAACAAATCCGTGCGCACCCAGCACATGAAGAACTTCATCTGGGCCCTGCAGAACGGCGCCATCCCTGCCGGCCGGATTACCTCCAACGCCGGTGCCGAAGCGCACAAGCCGGCAACGTCCACCATCAACTGCACCGTTTCAGGCACCGTTCAGGATTCCATGAACGACATCCTGGAAAAAAACCACGAAGCCGGCCTTACCCTCAAGGCAGGCTGTGGTATCGGTTATGAATTCTCCACCCTGCGCCCGAAAGGCGCGTACGTAGCCGGCGCCGGCGCAACCACCTCCGGCCCGCTGTCTTTCATGGATATCTTCGATCGCATGTGCTTCACCGTGTCCTCTGCCGGTGGCCGCCGCGGCGCCCAGATGGCCACGTTCGATGTGCACCATCCGGACGTGATCGACTTCATCCAGGCCAAGCGTGAAGACGGCCGCCTGCGCCAGTTCAACCTCTCGCTGCTGATCACTGAAGACTTCATCGAAGCCGTGCGCAACGACGCCGACTGGCACCTCTCCTTCCCCGTTACCCAGAAGGAAGTGGAAGACGAGAAGCTTGACCTGAGCGACGAAAGCCAGTTTGTATACCGTGATTTCCCGGAACAAAAAGGCTACGTGGTGAACGGTGAAGGCAAGGTTGCCTGCCGCATCTACCGCACCCTGAAAGCCCAGTTCATCTGGGACACCATCATGACCAGCACCTACGACTACGCCGAGCCGGGTTTCATCCTGATCGACAAGGTCAACCAGATGAACAACAACTGGTTCTGCGAAGATATCCGTGCCACCAACCCCTGCGGTGAGCAGCCCCTGCCCCCTTACGGTAGCTGCCTGCTGGGCTCCGTGAACCTGACCATGTTCGTGGACTACCCGTTCACCGACAAGGCCAGCTTTAACTACGAGAAGTACCGCAAGGTTGTGGCCATCTTCACCCGTATGCTGGACAACGTGGTTGAGATCAACGGCCTGCCGCTGGCCGAGCAGCGCCATGAAATCACCTACAAGCGCCGCCACGGTATGGGCATCCTGGGCCTTGGCTCCACCCTCGCCATGCTGCGCATGCCTTACGGTTCTGAAGAATCCGTACAGTTCACCGAAGAAGTCGTGCGTGAAATGGCCGTGGAAGGCTGGCGCCAGTCCCTCGCCCTGGCCGAGGAAAAAGGCGTTGCGCCGATCATGGACGACGAGTTCGAGATTACCCCGAAAATGCTCACCAAGTGCCCGCAGCTGTCTGAAGACGGCTACAAACTGGGCGACAAGGTGAAAGGCCGCATCCTGCACGCCAAGTACAGCAAGTACATGCAGGAAATTGCCAAGGTAGAGCCGAAGCTGGTGGAAGAACTGGCCGAGAAAGGTGGTCGCTTTACCCACCATACGTCCATCGCGCCGACCGGCACCATCAGCCTGTCACTGGCCAACAACGCCAGTAACGGCATCGAGCCGAGCTTCTCGCACCACTACGCGCGTAACATCATCCGCGAAGGCCGGAAGACCAAAGAGAAAGTCGACGTATTCTCCTTCGAGCTGCTGGCATACCGCCATATGGTGAACCCGGGTGCCATGCCTTTCTCCGATGATGAGGACAAGAAGCTGCCGGCCTACTTCACCACCTCAGACGACGTAACACCGTCGCAGCACGTGGACATCCAGGCCGCCGCCCAGAAGTGGGTAGATTCCTCGATTTCCAAGACCGCGAACGTTCCGACAGACTTCGCTTACCAGGACTTCAAGGACATTTACCTCTACGCCTACGATAAGGGCCTGAAGGGTTGCACCACCTTCCGCTTCAACCCGGAAGCCTTCCAGGGCGTACTGGTTAAGGAAAAAGACCTCGAGAACACAATGTACGAGTTCACACTGGACGATGGCAGCAAGGTCACCCTCAAGGGCAACGAGCAGGTAGAGTACGACGGCGAAATCCACAACGCCGCCAACCTGTTTGACGCGCTTAAAGAAGGCACCTACGGCAAGTACTGATCCGGGAACCGACACAGGACAACGAACATGACAGTTAAAATCAGCAACAAAATCGTCGGCTACCGCGTAAAGAAGGCCGACCCTGAAGCAGCCGCCGAACACCAGGCACCGGTGCACGCAGAAACCAAGCCCGTTCAGATGAACGAATACATCGAACGGCCGGACTTCCTGCTGGGCACCACCTACAAGATCAAGCCGCCGGTGGCTGAGCACGCGATGTACATCACCATCAACGACATCCTGCTCAATGAAGGCACCGACCACGAGAGCCGGCAGCCGTACGAAGTGTTCATCAACTCCAAGTCGATGGAACACTTCCAGTGGGTTATCGCCCTCACCCGCGTTATCTCTGCGGTATTCCGCAAGGGTGGCGACGTGACCTTCCTGGTGGAAGAGCTACGCAGCGTGTACGACCCCAACGGTGGCTACTTCAAGAAAGGCGGCGTGTTCATGCCCTCCCTGGTCGCTGAAATCGGCGCCGTGATCGAGAAGCACCTGAAGGCCATCGGCCTGCTGGAAAGCGAGGAAATGAGCGAAACCACCAAGCGCATCCTCGCCGAAAAACGCGCCGAGTTCGAAGCCAGCCACAGCACGGCTACGAACGACGAGAAGGCCAGCGACTTCCCGCCGAACGCCACCATGTGTGGCAAGTGCAGCACCAAGGCGGTGATCGTAATGGATGGTTGTGCGACCTGCCTCTCCTGCGGCGATAGCAAGTGCGGTTGAGGTGATTGATTGCACTAAGTGACGAGAAGGCCTGGAGTGAAAACTTCGGGCCTTTTTGTTTGGTGGGCCGGAAACGTGATCGGTTTGATCAAAAAGTCGGTGATACCAGGAAAGCGGTCGTGTTGATCGTTTTTATCGAAGCCCTGAGAAAGGTTTGGAATTCAGACCATTGATTATGAAGCACTTTTGGTTAGATTTGGAAGTGGTCAGACAGGATATTTGGTCGGGGAATATGATCATAGCGACCACTACACAAATGTTATGACAGGGAGGTAGTCGATGAGTGATGGCGGTACCTTTGCACAGTGGGTAACCATTGCAGGAACTCTAGGGGGTGCTGCTCTCGGTTTCGCGGCTTCATTTTTCACGACTTGGTACAGTCGAAGAAGTGAGTCTCGAGAGCAGAGAGAAGAACGAGATAGGAAGCGGCTCGAAAAGATATATGAGTTATTGGTTGTACTTAGCCAAGAAAACGGCCAAAAGTTCATGGAAGCAGTCAACTATATTCACTACGCACGAAGACCGTTGCCATCAGAGACTGAAGGTATCCCTCCACTAGTGGAGCTTGAAATGCTCACCAGTCTTTACTTTAAGAATTTGGTCCCGCTTAAGATTAATATCGTTGGTGCGACCCATGAATTTTCAAAAGAATATGTCGACGCTTTAAACACGGACTATCGAAGCAAAGACCTCAAAGAGAAGCAAAAAGTTTCAGGCGAACTTTTTAATCTCAGTGAAAGCCTCAAGAAAGAGATTGATCAGTTTAAAGTCGCAATCGCCGAACTGGTAAAGTCATAACCAGTGCAGGCACGGCGACGCCAACTACATTGCGCCTTCGGCTCCATTACGTGGGCGAGCATGCTGCAGGCATTATGCATAAAAAGGTTCCGTGATAGACCCAAAAAGTTCTCGCTATAAAAACTATATTCGCTACTATTACTCCTGTAATAACCGAGCAGGAGTGCCTAGTCATGGCAGCTATCGAAGTTGATTTTGAAGTTTTCAAAGAGCTCACAGTTCGCCGTACGTGCGAATCGATGACCGAAAATGACGTGATTCGGTCGCTTCTTGGGCTTGACGATCCAGCACCTAAATCTACAGCAGGTAACGAGACTAAAGGCGGAAATCCATGGGTATGTAAGGGTGTTGCCTTTCCCCATGGGACCGAATTTCGTGCAACCTATAAGGGCCAGCTGTATTCCGGGGTTGTAGACGAAGGTGCTCTTGTAGTTCAGGGCAAGCGGTTCACTTCTCCCTCGTCTGCTGCCGTTGCAATTACAGGGAATCCGGTCAACGGCTGGAGGTTTTGGGAGTGTTTGCTTCCAGGAAGAAATCAGTGGAAAGTTATTGCAGAGTTACGGGACTAAACTTGCATAACCAGGCGCGTCAGTCGGATGGTCTTTACGCCGCTTCGCTATGTAAAGGCCACTACTGCGCTCAGCCTTATACAAAAGGGAGAACTGAGCATTGACCACACGACATTGGACATGCCCATACTGCAATAGAGATTGCACTATTCATGACGAGAACAATGGAAATATTAAAGATTTTTTCCCTAAGCGTCAGCTAAGTGCGGATTTAGGCTGGATGGCATCAAACACCGAGGTAATTGTTTGCCCTAATCCTGACTGTAAAAATCTAACGATTAAAACTGCTATTTACGAATATAATGCACAGTATCAACAAACGGGAGAAAAAATAAAGGAGTGGAACCTTGCTCCAGAGTCCAGTGCAAAACCCTTTCCCGACTATATCCCGCGTGCACTACTCGAAGATTATGAAGAAGCCTGCCTAATCCAGAATGGAAGCCCAAAAGCATCTGCAACTTTGTCTCGTAGGTGCTTGCAGGGGATGATAAGAGATTTCTGGAAAACAAAGAAAAATCGATTAGTTGATGAAATTGAAGCGCTCAAAGATAAAGTAGATGCTAATACATGGGAGGCAATTGACTCCGTAAGGCACGTTGGAAATATCGGTGCTCACATGGAAAAAGATGTAAATCTAATTATCGATGTAGATCCCGAGGAGGCAGGCTTATTAATTTGGCTTATAGAAACTTTGTTTGAGGAATGGTACATCAAGCGCCATGACCGTGAACAAAAAATGGCTGCGATTGTAGGAGTGGCTAAAGCTAAAAAAGAGCTTAAGAAAGCTCCCCCGGGAAATGTATAACAAGGCAAGGCAAAAATCTCCCTGCGGGCTGGACGCGCTAACGCGCGGCTTTGCTTGCGGCGTTATCCCCAAGGATTAAGCGATGAACTCATTCGGAACGTTGATATTCTTCTGCGGGAAGATGGGAGCTGGCAAAAGCACTTTGTCTGGCAAAATCGCTCGTGAGCGGGGAGCCGTGCTTATTTCAGAGGATGAATGGCTGGCCGCTCTGTTCCCCGGCGAGATCAATGATTTCAATGATTACATTCGTTACTCATCTCGGCTCAAGCCAGTGCTGAAATCACACGTTGAGCAAGTGCTCTTGGCTGGCACCTCTGTGGTGCTGGACTTTCCCGGCAACACCCATAAGCAGAGAGCTTGGTTCAAGGATATATACTCGCAACACGGCATTCCTCATGAGCTGTACTATTTGTCGGTAGACGATGAAACTTGTTTAAAACAGCTGAAACAACGACAAAAAGAACAGCCTGAACGGGCTCAGTTCGACACGGAGGAAGTCTTTCGAATGGTGACGGATTACTTTGAGCCGCCCGAAGAGTCGGAGGCGTTCAACCTCCAGATTGTTGAAGGAAAGTCCGTATACCGGTGACTGCTGCCAGACGCATCTACGTTGGCACTTCGTTTCTAGCCAGACAGACATTGAAATGCCAGCGTGGCGGCTCTCGTTTTAGCCGCCACGCTATTACCCCCCCTCCTCTCAATCAATCAGACCCATTTGGGCCATCTGGAATGGGAGGAACTTCCTTTCGTTAACCAAAGTCACAACATGGAGCTCATTAATGAGGCTGGGATTCAAATACCTGTAAGTCCACCGATAATCGTACCCGTTTTCTGCCGCCTCATATCGATCCAACAATATACGGACATTCGCAATGCCGGCCATACTGATCGCCATGTAACAGAGAGCGCAAGGCTCTCCTGAGGCAATCAACGTCGCCCCTTTTAAAGAGACGCTATTTTCATTCCGTGAAGCGTCCCTTATCGCCTGTATTTCTGCGTGTGCGGTACAATCCAGATGCTCGACAACCTGATTTACCCCCTTGCCGACAACGTCTCCATTTTGATTGACGATCACAGCGGAAAACGGCAAACCACCGGCTTTTACGTTGCTGATAGCCAGATCAATGGCACTTTCGCCACAGGTTGCCAGACGCTCTTCATCAATTCGATCACGCATCGGTGACCTCATTTCTTGGCGATAGCGCCGGGGCTGAAAGGCTCAGCTCTGAAGCAAGGCTCTCGGCTGCATATTCCGGCCCATCATGAACACCCATTCCGGACGAACGTGAACACCTATTCTGGTTCAACGTGAACAGTCATTCTGGTCGAAGATGAACACTTTTTGGAAATTTCCGGAATCGGTGTTCACCATGCCGGAATCGGTGTTCACGTTCAACCAGAATCCTTCTTAACGCATTGTTTATTCAACCGCTTGCTACTCTGGTTCTTTTTTTGGGAATCAGGGTCATGG
>Ga0208316_1000065_pt1 | contig 146572 bp, 124 predicted proteins | sample MalvireepMed_231_FD_184240 | JGI IMG/M metagenome (GOLD analysis project Ga0208316, IMG submission 184240) | Marine viral communities from the Global Malaspina Expedition - Malaspina viral metaG DeepMed_231 (SPAdes) (version 2) | ecosystem: Environmental > Aquatic > Marine > Oceanic | place... | reverse complement strand
GCCTGCCGCCAGCGTTCAATCTGAGCCATGATCAAACTCTTCAGTTTAAATCATACAAGAATCCGAAGATTCTCTATTCTTGCTCAAGACAAAACTCAATTTCGACGAGTCACTGTCCTGATATTTCGTATCCGAAATACCTCGGCCAGCGCCCACACGAATTACTTGGTCAACTTTTTAAAGAGCGCTTGAGCTGTTGCTCAATCAAGGCCGCGCATTCTACACCGTTACGCCACCTTGTCAACCGTTAATCCGAAGAATTTTAAAACTCATTTTCTTCAGCACTTTCAGACGGTTACTTCTGCTCGGAAAACCGCTGTGAGTGGTTTGTCCCTCAGAAGTGGTGCGCATTCTACAGGCGTCAGGAAAACTGTCAACGAGGTTTTTGAATTAATTTATAGCGGTATCGGTTTCCACGTATCCGCCTGATCAGTCAGTGATCAGATCGTATTCTTTTTACTCAAAATCAGCCTCTGACAAACGGAATCAGCGCGCGACTCCCGCTCCATTTCCAACGAAGCGCCAGCAGAACTGCGATTATCAGGCCGTACACCACCATTTCTCCAACGTCACTGCGGGACTGCCAGATGAAATGAACCCATGCCGCTATCGCAATCGGGTACACCAGCTTATGCAAGGCTTTCCATTGCCGGCCCATCCGCCTCATCATCCCCTTTGTTGAGGTTAACGCCAGTGGCACAAGCATAAGGAAAGACACCGCCCCCGCCAGGATATATGGCCGCTTGGTGAACGTGGCCCATAGATCGCTCCAGCCAAGAATAAACTGCAGAAACGCCAATACATGCAACACCGCATAAAAGAACGCAAACAGACCAAGCATCCGGCGAACCCGGATCCACGCTCCCCACCCTGTCCAACGCTTGAGCGGTGTCATGCATAAGGTAGCAATCAATAACTGAAATGCCGCGATGCCCAGCGACTCTGTTACTTCTTGCCCGGGATCCGGGCCGAGGGACTGGCTGGCAATGCTGGCAATCAGCACCAACAGGGGAACGCTGGCGAGCAGCGCTACCAGCAGGCGAAACGCCAGCACAAACCCCGGTTGGTTCAGCACACGCTTCTCATTCATCAATAGAACTTGCTCAAATCCATGCCCTTGTACAGATCGGCAACCTGTTCTCCATAACCATTGAACTTGACGGTTTCCATGTAGTTGGGAGAGAGCAAGCCAGAGGGCAGCCTGCGCTCCCGCTTCTGGCTCCACCTCGGATGGTCAACTTCAGGGTTCACGTTGGCATAGAAGCCATACTCCTGGGGCGCAAGCATTTCCCAGGTAGTCTTGGGGCGCTCCTCCTGAAAGCGAATCTTGACGATCGACTTGATGCTCTTGAAACCGTACTTCCAGGGCACGACCAGCCGGATAGGCGCGCCATTCTGGTTTGGCATGGTCTTGCCGTAGAGCCCAACAGCCAGGAAGCTTAACTCGTTCATTGCCTCGTCCATGCGAAGACCTTCCTGATAAGGCCAGTCGATGGTGCTGAACAGCGAGCGCTGACCTCGCATCTGGTCCGGATCATAGAGGGTCTCGAAATAGACGTACTTCGCCCTGGAAGTCGGTTCGAGCCGCTTGAGAATGTCGGCCAAGGGGATCCCGATCCAGGGAATCACCATCGACCAGGCCTCGACACAACGAAGCCGATACACCCGTTCCTGATACTCGTGAGGTTTCAGCAGATCTTCCAACGCATACGCACCGGGCCGATCACATGCGCCTTCAACAACCACGGACCAGGGATCAACGGTCATCTCATCGGCGTACTTCGCCGGATCCCCTTTTCCAGTGCCGAACTCGTAAAAGTTGTTGTAACGGGTTACGTCCTCAAAAGGGGTTTTCTCCTCGTCGGTGGAAAAGCCGGGCATCGGAACAAAATCCAGCGCTTCTCCCGGGACAGGAAGCTTCGCTGCCGACAACAGACCGGGCACTGAAAGGCCAGCGGCCACAGCCAGGGTGCCGGACATAAATTGACGTCGGTTCAGGTAAACAGACTCGGGCGTAACTTCAGAATGAGGCAAAGCCCAGGAAGGGCGTTTCTTGATGAGCATGGAAAGTCTCCGTCGGGGCATCAGCCAGCAAAGGCGTTGACCGGAGACTGTATTGAAAATTCCCGGACCTCACTGAGGAGGCCCGGAAGGGGTGCTCAGTCAGCGGCGCCTGGAGCTTTCCGTGGCTTGCCACGGAAAAGCGCACGAACAGGGCCGGACAACGCGTATATCAGAAATCCAGTAAACAATACGGTTGCAGGATCCAGCGCGATCACTACAAAAACCAGCACCACAAGCAGAATGGCGGCAAACGGTACACGGCCACGCAGGTCCAGATCCTTGAAACTGCGGTACAGAATATTGCTCACCATCAAAACACCGGCACCGCCGACCACAAACATGGTCAACAAGGTGAGCCAGGTAGACGGTTCGAAAAGATGGAAACACCAGACCAGGCCCGCGACACAGGCAGCCGCAGCCGGACTCGGCAAGCCGACAAAGAACTTCTTATCGACCGAGCCAATCTGGGTATTGAACCGTGCCAGGCGCAAAGCGGCGCCAGCCACGTAGATAAAGGTGATGGCCCAACCAACCTTGTCGAAGGCGTTCAGTGACCAGAAAAAGGCTACCAGCCCGGGAGCGACGCCGAAGGCCACCATGTCGGCCAGACTGTCGTACTCCTCACCGAATTTGCTCTGGGTATTGGTCATCCGGGCAACACGGCCATCAAGACCATCCAGGATCATGGAGACAAAAATGGCAATCGCGGCATTATCAAAAACGCCGTTTGCGGCGGAGACTATGGCGTAGAAGCCTGAAAACAGCGAAGCCGTTGTAAGCGCATTGGGGAGCAGGTAAATACCTTTGCGGCGGACCGGCGCACCTTCCACCAGCTCTTCTTCAACCACTTCCCCGGCCTCGACTTCATAGTCCGGGTTCTGCTTGCCGTCGGCGGATTTTCTTTCTTCAGTCATTCCCATTACTCCGGAAAGCGTTTGGGCGGAGTATATACGAAAAACGCGGCCACCCGGGCCGCGTTTTTCAAAACCAGGCGGAATTCCGCTTAGTTTTTGTCCTTATCCACGATCTTGTTCGCGGAGATCCAGGGCATCATGCCGCGCAGTTTTTCACCAACCACTTCGATTTCGTGGGCAGCGTTCTGGCGACGACGCGCCGTCATGGACGGATAGTTCAGAGCGCCTTCAGAGATAAACATCTTGGCGTACTCGCCGCTCTGAATACGCTTCAGCGCGTTGCGCATCGCTTCACGGGACTGCTCGTTGATGATTTCGGGACCGGTCACATACTCGCCATACTCCGCGTTGTTGGAGATGGAGTAGTTCATGTTGGCGATACCGCCCTCGTACATCAGATCGACGATCAACTTTAGCTCGTGCAGACACTCGAAGTACGCCATTTCCGGCTCATAACCGCCTTCCACGAGCGTTTCGAACGCCGCTTTAACTAGCTCCACGGTACCACCGCAGAGAACGGCCTGCTCACCGAACAGATCGGTTTCGGTCTCATCCTTGAACGTGGTTTCGATGATGCCGGTACGGCCGCCACCGATACCGCTGGCGTAGGACAGAGCCAGATTCTTGGCGTTGCCGGAGGAATCCTGGAAGATAGCGATCAGGTCGGGAATACCACCACCGTTGGCGAACTCGGTGCGCACGGTGTGGCCCGGTGCCTTCGGAGCAATCATGATGACGTCCAGATCCTTACGCGGAACGATCTGGTTGTAGTGGATGGCAAAGCCGTGGGCGAACGCCAGGGTGGCGCCTTGCTGCAGATTCGGCTCGATTTCCGCCTTGTACAGCTGGGCCTGGTATTCGTCCGGAGTCAGAACCATGACAACGTCGGCGGCGGCAACGGCAGACGGCACGTCGCTGGTCTTCAGACCATAGGCTTCCGCCTTGGCGATGGAAGAAGAACCCGGGCGCAGGCCCACGGTCACGTCAACACCGGACTCTTTCAGGTTACACGCGTGAGCGTGGCCCTGGGAGCCGAAACCAATGATGGCAACTTTCTTGCCCTGGATGATGGAAAGATCGCAATCCTTATCGTAGTAAACCTGCATGAGAAACCTCTGTTATTTGTGATGGCCCCGAAGAGCCATATTGTTCAAACCCTGTTTGAAATCGTTAAAGGCTGAGCACCTTCTCGCCCCGGGCGATACCGGATACACCGCTGCGCACCACTTCCAGTACGCCCGACGTGCCAACGGCCTGAATAAAGCCGTCCAGCTTCTCGCTGTCACCTGCCAACTGAACCGTGTAAACGGAGCTGGTCACATCCACGATCTGGCCGCGGAAAATGTCCACCGTACGCTTGATCTCGGCACGCTGGGAACCCGTGGCTTTCAGCTTGACCAGCATCAGTTCGCGTTCGATATGGGCGCCTTCGGTGAGATCCACCAGCTTGACGACTTCAATCAGCTTGTTCAGTTGTTTGGTGATCTGTTCGATCACCTTGTCAGAACCCGTGGTGGTCACCGTAAGACGGGACAACGTCTCGTCCTCGGTTGGCGCCACGGTGAGTGTTTCGATGTTGTAGTTGCGCTGGGAAAACAGACCTACCACCCGCGACAGGGCGCCAGGTTCGTTTTCAAGCAAAACAGAAATGATTCGACGCATGATCAGACCCTCTCCGTCTTGCTGAGCCACATATCTTTCATGGAACCTCGGGCAACCTGCATCGGATACACGTGCTCAAAACGGTCCACGTAGATATCCACGAATACCAGCTCGTCTTTCATGGCCAGCACTTCTTTCAGCTTGGTTTCCAGATCTTCTTTCTTCTCAATCCGGACACCTTTATGGCCGTAGGCCTCTGCCAGCTTGATGAAATCAGGCAGCGATTCCATATAGGACTCGGCATGGCGGGACTCGTAGTTCATGTCCTGCCATTGCTTGACCATACCCAGAGCCTGGTTATTCAGGTTAATGATCTTAACCGGCAGGTTGTACTGCTTGCAGGTCGACAGCTCCTGGATGTTCATCTGGATACTGCCCTCACCGGTAATGCACAGCACTTCGTCGTCCGGATGGGTCAGCTTTACCCCCATGGCCGCCGGCAGGCCGAAGCCCATGGTGCCGAGACCACCGGAATTGATCCAGCGGTTGGGCTTATCGAACTTGTAGTACTGGGCCGCGAACATCTGGTGCTGACCCACATCGGAAGTCACGAAGGCCTCGCCGTTGGTCAAGCGACACAGCATTTCAATGACTTCCTGGGGCTTGATCACATCCGGGCTGGTCTCATAGCGCATGCCATGGAATGCCCGCCACTCGTCGATCTGCTTCCACCAGGAAGCGATTGCGTCCGCGTCCGGCTTTTCCTTGGCTTCCTTCACCAGCGACAGCATTTCCTTGAGCACAGCGTCAACCGGGCCAACGATGGGCACATCGGCATCGACGGTCTTGGAAATCGAGGCTGGATCAATGTCGATATGGATGATGCGCGCGCCCGGACAGAACTTCTCGGTAGCGTTGGTCACCCGATCATCAAAACGGGCTCCCACGCAGAGGATGAGGTCCGAGTGGTGCATGGCCATGTTGGCTTCGTAGGTGCCGTGCATGCCAAGCCAGCCCAGGTGCTGTTTATCGCTGGCTGGGTAACAGCCAATGCCCATCAGGGTATTGGTGATCGGATAGCCCAGCAGCCGTACCAGCTCGGTCAGCTGATCCGATGCCTTGCCCAGAACAACCCCACCACCTGCGTAGATAATTGGGCGCTTCGCCGCCAGCATCATGTCGACCGCTTTCTTGATCTGACCGGCATGGCCGCGAATAGCGGGGTTGTAGGAGCGCAGTTTGACCTTCTTGGGATAGGCGTACTCGTAACGCTCGTTCGGCGTGGTCATATCCTTGGGAATGTCCACGACCACAGGACCGGGGCGACCGGTCGCGGCAATGTAATACGCCTTGCGGATAATCTCCGGGATTTCCTCGGGATGACGGACACTGAGATTGTGCTTAACCACCGGACGGGAGACACCCATCATATCGGTTTCCTGGAACGCGTCCTCGCCGATGAGGGTGGACGCAACCTGGCCGCAAAGAACCACCATCGGGATGGAATCCATGAATGCGGTGGCAATGCCGGTGATGGTGTTGGTGGCTCCAGGACCCGAGGTCACCAGTACGGTACCTGGTTTTCCGGTCGCGCGGGCATAACCGTCGGCCATGTGGACCGCCGCCTGCTCGTGCCTTACCAGAATGTGTTTGACTTTGTCCTGCCTGAACAGCGCATCATAAATATGAAGGGCTGCACCACCCGGATAGCCGTATATGTATTCGATACCTTCATCTTGAAGGGACCGGATCAGCATATCGGCGCCAGACAATAACTCCACGATTTTCTACCCTCTTCTACGAGTGAATGAGCCGGGAAGGCTCCCGGTTGCCTGGATTCACGGTGTCCATGCTTCTTTTGAAAGCGGAACCGGCTGCTCCTCCACACCTTGTTAAGAGGTTGTCTCCTGGCCAGCCGCCCTCCTGAGGGTTGCGGAGAACGGCCAATCAACGGGTTGCACGTAAGCAACAACCATCCCGCGACGGATGCGCGGCGCGTTCAGTGTGGTAATTGATGGGGGATACTCGCTCGGGATTGCCTGCCGTATTGACCCCAGTCTTCAGGCAATCGGTAATTCTGACAGCGCGAAACTCCCTGTCAATAGCCGCTGCAGGTTTCTGTGCCTATACTGGCCGAAGGTCTGCCATACTTGGAACAAATCCGATACAAAGATTTGAACCAGACAGAAGAAAATCCGCAATAGCGATGGCATGATAGGCAACATTGAAATTAAAAAAACGGGCCCGGTCTATCCAGGTTGTCTGCCTGCCCGGGAGCAGTGAACATACGCGAGTTGAACCATGAACAGAAAAATCCTGACGCTGACCTTATTGCTGGCCGTTGTACCAGGTGTCGCCACGAGCGCCTCTGTCTATAAATGGACCGATGAAAACGGAGTTACCCACTTTGGCGACCGACAGCCCACGGGCTCGAAGGCCGAGCGGGTCAATGTGCGTTCCGGCACTTCTACCGATGCTTCTGGCAACCGGCAGAGCCCTCAGGAGCGTCTGCAGAATATGCAGGAACAGCAGAACGAGCAGGCGGAACAGCGCCAGGAAACGGCAGTTGAGGAGGCCCGCAGAAAACAGCGGGAGGCGAACTGCGCGACCGCACGCTCCAACCTGGAAGTGATTGACCGTAACGCACGAATCCGCATTGAAGAAAATGGCGAGCAACGCTACCTCAGCCCAGAGGAAATTGCCGAAAAGCGGGCAGAATTTGAGCGAATTGCGGAAGAGAACTGCGGACCAGAAGAACAGTAAGATGAAAAAAAGGGGTCAGATGAAAGCCTTCATCTGACCCCGGTTTCAAGCTCAAGCCTTGGCGAATGCCAGGTGGTGGTCCTCCACCGTACCCTTGATGACATCCCCCGGTACAAACTCTCCCTTTAGCAAACGCTGAGCCAGCGGATTCTCGATCATTCGCTGAATAGCCCGCTTCAAAGGCCGCGCGCCATATACCGGGTCGTACCCGACTTCGGCCAGCAGCTCCATCGCAGCGTCATCCAGCTCCAGCTTCATATCCTGTTCTTTCAGGCGCTTGCTCAGAGACTCGATCTGAATCCGGGCAATGCCCTGGATTTGACTCTCCGCCAGCGGGTGGAACACCACCACTTCATCCACGCGGTTGATGAACTCGGGGCGGAAATGAGTGCCGACGACTTCCATGACGGCATTCTTCATGACCTCGTAGTTCTCCTCGCCGGCTTTCTGCTGGATGATGTCCGAGCCGAGGTTTGAGGTCATGACAATGACCGTGTTCCGGAAGTCGACGGTCCTGCCCTGCCCGTCCGTCAGGCGACCATCCTCAAGTACCTGCAAAAGTATGTTGAACACATCCGGATGGGCTTTTTCCACCTCATCCAGCAACAAGACGGAATACGGCCGGCGGCGAACCGCTTCGGTCAGGTAGCCACCTTCCTCGTAGCCGACATAGCCCGGAGGCGCACCAATCAGGCGGGCCACGGAATGCTTCTCCATGAACTCGGACATATCGATGCGCACCATGGCTTCCTCGGTATCAAACAGGAAGGACGCCAGGGCCTTGCACAGCTCGGTTTTACCCACACCGGTCGGGCCAAGGAACAGGAACGAACCGTTGGGGCGATTGGGATCGGACAACCCCGCCCGCGAACGGCGCACGGCGTTGGAAACAGCTTCAACCGCTTCATCCTGGCCGATAACCCGACCATGAAGCGCCTCTTCCATGCGCATCAGCTTATCGCGCTCACCTTCAAGCATCTTGGAGACCGGAATGCCGGTCCACTTGGAAACGATCTCGGCGATTTCCTCGTCGGTTACCCGGTTCCGGAGCAGCTTCATTTCCATCATCTCGGCCTGGCTGGCCATATCCAGCTGGCGCTCCAGCTCAGGGATCTGCCCGTACTGGAGCTCAGACATCTTACCGAGGTCACCGGCACGACGGGCATTCTCCAGATCAATGCGGGCCTGTTCCAGGCGGCTCTTGATCTTCTGGGAACCGTGCAACGCGGCCTTTTCGGTATTCCAGACTTCTTCCAGATCAGCGTATTCTCGCTCGACACCAGTGATCACGTCGGACAGCTCCGACAGGCGCTTTTTCGAGGCGGCATCGGTCTCTTTCTTGAGAGCTTCACGCTCGATTTTCAACTGAATCAGGCGACGCTCAAGACGATCCAGGGCCTCGGGTTTGGAATCCATTTCCATGCGGATCTGGGAAGCTGCCTCGTCCACAAGGTCAATGGCCTTGTCCGGCAGCTGCCGGTCGGCAATGTAACGGTGAGACAGCTTGGCGGCGGCGATGATGGCACCGTCTGTCACCTCAACCCCGTGGTGCACTTCGTAACGCTCTTTCAAGCCCCGCAGGATGGCGATGGTATCTTCCTCACTGGGTTCGCTCACCAGCACTTTCTGGAAGCGACGCTCAAGAGCCGCGTCCTTCTCGATATTTTCACGGTATTCGTCCAGGGTGGTCGCGCCCACGCAGTGCAGCTCGCCACGAGCGAGCGCCGGCTTGAGCATATTACCCGCATCCATGGAGCCTTCGGCCTTGCCGGCACCAACCATGGTGTGAATCTCGTCGATGAACAGGATGATCTGACCTTCCTGCTTGGACAGTTCGTTCAGAACAGCTTTCAGGCGTTCTTCAAACTCACCCCGGAACTTGGCGCCGGCAATAAGGGCACCCATATCGAGTGACAGGACTTTCTTGTCCTTGAGGCCATCGGGCACCTCGCCGTTGACGATACGCTGGGCCAACCCTTCGACGATGGCGGTTTTACCAACGCCGGGCTCACCGATGAGGACCGGGTTGTTCTTCCGGCGACGCTGCAATACCTGGATGGTGCGGCGAATTTCATCATCGCGGCCGATTACCGGGTCCAGCTTGCCGGCCTCCGCTCGCTCGGTAAGGTCGATGGTGTATTTGGAAAGAGCCTGACGGTTTTCTTCGGCACTGGCGTCGTTGACGGCTTCGCCGCCGCGAACGTCATCAATGGCCTTTTCGAGGGCAGCTTTATCAACACCCTGCTCCCTAAGTACCCGGCCCAGTGTACCCCGGTCTTCCAGGGCGGCCAGCAACATGAGCTCACTGGAGATGTACTGGTCTTTGCGCTTCTGGGCGAGCTTGTCGGCAATATTGAACAGGCGGCCCATGTCATTGGACATAGAGACGTCGCCGGCCGATCCCTGCACTTCCGGCAGGTTTTCGATTTCCCGGGCGATCGCCTGGCGAATGCGTCCGGGCTCTGCGCCAGCCTGCTTGAGCAGGGGTTTGATGGCGCTGCCTTCCTGATCAAGCAGTGCCTGCATCAGGTGCACCGGCTCAATGAAATTGTGATCCTTTCCGACCGCGATGGACTGTGCGTCCGCGAGGGCGGTCTGCAACTTGCTGGTCAGCTTGTCGATTCTCATGTGTACTTTCCCCAAATTTCTGCGAATACCATGGTGCCTTGGGTGGCGGATATTCGATTGCTTTGACAGTTAATGTAGGGGCAAGTAGAGCGACTTCAAGCGGGGCTGCGATGTATTCGTCAGAAAATTGACGGCCGTCAGGTTTGAGTTTGGTGCTGGGTGCAAGGCTGGCGCGAGGCTGCTTTCCAGAACACGCCGTGAATACATCCCTGTAGGCTTGGCTGCAGCATCCATGCTGCAGACAGTTCTGGAAAGCAGCCTCGCACCAGCCACCGGACTTTTCAGTAACCGCCTCGCCGCCGCCAATTCAAGCTGGACATTTAACTTGTTAGCCAGACCAGCGTGGCCATCCGCCCGGTTCGACCATCCCTGCGGTAAGAAAAAAACCGATCTGAATCCTTAACGGTACAAAGCCCACCGCCAGTCACGTTGGAAACACCGAGATGATTTAGCCGCAAAGTGGCAAGGGCATAGATATCTGCCATGAAATGACCCGACCGAGCGCCTTCGGCTCTGAAGGCGTGGACCGCTTTGGGACCATGGTCAAGGAAGGCGTCACGCACTTCCGGGCCGACCTCGAAGCTGTCCGGACCGATGGCCGGGCCGAGCCAGGCTTGCAGAGCTTCGGGCGCAACGGCCATCTTGCTCACCAGGTTCTCGATAACACCGCCACACAGGCTTCGCCAGCCACAGTGGGCGGCGCCAACAACTGTTCCTTCGCGATCGGCAAGGATAACGGGCAGGCAGTCAGCAGTAAGGATGGCGCAGGCGATGCCCGGATGACGGGTGTAGCTGGCGTCAGCCTTGGCGATTTGTCCGACGTTATCAGGGTTCAGTTCGACAACATCGATACCGTGCACCTGATTGAGCCAACCGATCTGCTCGCTTTTCAGCCCTGTGGACTCGGCGAGTCTTCGTCGATTCTGTCGCACATGATCCGGGTCGTCTTCGACGTGAACACCGAGGTTAAGACTGTTCCAGGGGCGACCGCTGACGCCACCGGCGCGGGTCGTGCTGATGGCCCGCACTCTATCGGGCGCGGACCAGTCTGGTTTCAGGGCGTTACCTTCAATAGTCACGGGTTTCCAGCTCCCGGGCGTGTTTGCGCAGAGCTTCGATCAGCGCAACCATATCCTCAGGCAGGGGCACTTCCCAGGTCAGGATTTCGCCGGTTTCCGGGTGCTCCAGGGTCAACTGCCGGGCGTGGAGGGCCTGGCGGTTGAACGCCGAGAGGGCCTCCCGAAGCTCTTCGGTGGTTCCCTTGGGCAGCCTGAGCCGGCCGCCGTAGAGGGGGTCTCCAACGAGCGGGTGTTTTACATGGGCCATATGAACCCGGATCTGATGGGTTCGGCCGCTTTCCAGTTTGCAGCGAACGTGGGTATGGGCGGCAAAACGCTCCACCAGACGATAATGGGTCACTGCCGGTTTGCCGGAGGCTACCACCGCCATTTTCTTGCGTTCCTGCGGATGCCGGCCAATGGGCGCGTCCACCGTTGCGCCGCCGGTGAGGGTGCCTACCACGACGGCCTCATACTCGCGCCCCATGGTTCGGGTTTGTAGCTGATCGACCAGGGACGTGTGCGCAATCAGGCTGCGAGCAACGACCATGATGCCCGAAGTGTCTTTGTCGAGGCGATGTACGATGCCCGCCCTCGGTAAATTCTCGACCTCCGGGGCGTAGTTCAACAGGGCATTGACCAGGGTTCCATCCGCATGGCCGGCCGCCGGGTGCACCACCAGGCCCGCGGGCTTGTTGATGACCAGCAAGTGCTCGTCCTCATAGACAATATCGAGGGAAATTTCCTCGGCCTGCCAGCTCACCTGGGCTTCCGGCTCGGCATCCAGCGCCAGGCGATCATCCAGCATCACTTTGTCCCGAGGCTTTCGCGTCTCACCATTCACCGTCAACGCGCCGCTTTTGATCCAGGACTGCAGGCGGGAACGGGAATGTTCGGGCATCAGTTCTGCCGCGGCCTGGTCAAGGCGCCGATCACTCAGTGCGGGCGGCACAACAAAGTTGGCGATGATTCGTTTTTCAGATGACATTAAGCCCCCAGGGCCTGTGTGTGTTACGTTTCGGTCAGATTATTGGAAACAGCGAGGCATTGCTCTGCACATGGAGCCACTTCCCCGCTACAATGACTGCCCTTGAATTAATCGACATTATACGGGATTCCGGAATGAGATCAGGTCTTCGTTTGCTGTTACTTTCCACACTGGTTGTTCTGGTCAGTGCCTGCGCCTCCAACAAGCAGGAGGAAGTACTTCCGGAGAAGACCTATTACGAGAACGCCCGCGAGGCCATGACCTCTGGAAACTTTAACGAGGCAGAGCAGAACCTGGACGCTCTGGAAACCTATTACCCCTTCGGTCGCTACGCAGAGCAGGCCCAGCTTGACCTGATTTATGCCCGTTACCAGAACCTGGATCTTGAAGGCTCCCGTGCCGCCGCCGACCGGTTTTTGCGCCTTAACCCGCAAAGCGACCACGCGGACTATGCCCTCTACATGCGCGGCCTGGCCTCCTATAACCTGGACATCGGGCTTGCCGCGCGCTACTTCCCGATTGACGTGGCCGCCCGCGATCCCGGTGAACAGCTGCAATCGTTCCGGGACTTTACCGAACTGCTGAACCGCTACCCGGACAGCCAGTACGTGGCGGATGCCCGCCAGCGAATGATTGCAGTGCGCAATCGCATGGCTGAGCTGGAGCTTCACGCAGCCCGCTACTACGTCAAACGCCAGGCCTATGTGGCGGCCAACAACCGGGCGCGGTACATCATCGAGAATTATCCGACCGCAACGGTTACTGAAGAGGCTCTGATTATCCTGGCAGAAACCTTTCGCTTCCTGGATCTGAAAAAAGGTTCACAGGACGCAATCGCCATGCTCCGTACCAATTTCCCGGAAAGTGAGGCATTCAATGCCGACGGCGATTTTGAGGTGGATCTGCTGGAGGGTGAAAACCGTTCACTGACGAACGTTGTTACCTTCGGTTTGATGGGCGACGAGTAAGGGCTCAAACAGCTGAATTTGGGGCCAGATGAAAAGTTCATCTGACCCCGAATACTTCAACTATTTGCCACTCTTCCAGCCGTTGGTGATCGGATAACGCCGGTCCTTGCCAAATCCTCGCTCGGTAATTCGAACACCAATCGGCGCCTGCCGACGTTTGTATTCGTTGATATCTACAAGACGAATAACCCGCTCAACGTCGACTCGCTCGAAACCTTCCGCAACGATCGCATCGGCACTGAAATCCCGCTCTACATACAGATTCAGGATCTGATCCAGCACATCGTAACCGGGCAGGCTGTCTTCGTCTTTCTGGTCTGGCGCCAGTTCTGCCGACGGCGGCCGGGTGATCACACGCTCGGGGATCACTTCTCCCTCCGCAAGCGTGTTGCGGTATTTGGCCAATCGGAATACCAGGGTCTTGGGCACATCCTTGAGCACATCAAAGCCGCCAGCCATATCGCCATAAAGCGTTGAATAGCCCACCGCCATCTCGCTCTTGTTACCAGTGGTCAGCACCAGGGAACCAAGCTTGTTGGAAAGCGACATCAGCAGAACACCCCGGAGACGCGCCTGCAGATTTTCCTCGGTTGTATCAGGCGCAGTGCCCTCAAAAGGCCCGGCCAGAGTTTCCATAAAGGCGTCGTACATGGGCTCAATCGAGAACACGTCGTACTGCACGCCCAGGGCAACGGCCTCCGCTTCGGCATCCTCAAGGCTCATGCTGGAGGTGTAGCGAAACGGCATCATCACCGCGCGTACCCGATCCTTACCCAGTGCATCGACCGCGACCGCCAGAGTCACTGCCGAGTCGATACCGCCTGAAAGCCCCAGAACCACCGATTTGAATCCGTTCTTGTTGACGTAATCCCGTACACCCGTCACCAGGGCGCTGTAGACATTAGCCTCCAACGTAGGCTCTTCCGGCAATGCCTGGGATACCGGCTGACAGTGGTGCTCGCACAGAAAGTCGACCGGATACAATCCTTCACCAAACTGAGGGGCCTCCGCAGTCAGCACACCGGAATGGTCAAACACCATGGAGCCACCGTCAAAAACCAGCTCGTCCTGACCGCCCACCAGATTCACATAAACGATACTGACCAGATTCTCCCGGGACTTCCGCTCAAGCAACGCCTTCCTGCGTGCCTGTTTATCGATATCGTAGGGCGAGGCATTGAGGTTCAGAATAAGACGGGCACCTGCAGCGGCGCAGTCCTCCACCGGCCCCTCCTTCCAGAGATCCTCACACACAGTAATTCCCACCGGAACGCCCCGGATATCCAGAGTCAGGACATCCCGGCCCTCGGTGAAGTAACGCTTCTCGTCGAACACCTGATAGTTGGGTGGGAAACGCTTGAAGTACCGACCTGTGATTTCGCCTCCATCAATGACCACCGCCGCGTTGTACAGCAGCGCGCCATGGCGAAGAGGAGCACCGATAACAATCACCGGATCCAGCTTTTCCGCCTGCAGCCTTTCCAACGCTTCGTTGACCCGGACTTCCAGGCTCGGGCGCAACAGTAGATCCTCCGGCGGATAGCCGGTCAGGCAAAGCTCGGGAAAAACCACAATGTCCGCCTGATGCTCGGACGATGCCCGGCGGGCAGCCTCAAGGATAAGCTCGGTGTTGCCGGGTATATCGCCCACCAGAAAATCCAGTTGGGCCATCACCACCCGCAGTTTTCTGGCTGACGCCCCGGTCGCTGCCTGGTTTCCGGACACGGACATAAATCGGCTCCTGTAACTCATTGCCATGAAAAGGCTATTATAACCCCGCATAGGCGTGGATTTCTTCCGACCAACAGCGGATTCCTGTAAATCATGGCAGCAGATACACCAGTACGATCGGCCGAAGCGCTCGGCCCGGCCCCTTCGACACCGTCCGGAATCCAACAGGCCAAGCTGTTCAGGATCTACAACCACTACCGACTAGTCGTGAGTCTGATGCTGGTGGCACTGCTATTCGTGGATCCCGTCAACTTTGACATGCGGTTCCGGCTGTTGGATTACTACCAGGCAGGCGTCTCCGCTTACCTGGGGCTGAATGCCTTCATTGCCCTGCTCCTTGTGGCCGGCTTTCACCCCAGCCAGCGCCATATAACGCTTTCGATCCTGCTGGATATTCTCATCATGCATGGCCTGCTGCTTGCCAGTACAGGCATTACCAACGGCCTGGCCAACCTGGTGATTGTGTCTGTTGCGGCGGGCAACATTCTGACCCCGAGTCGCATGGGGACCTTCTACGCGGCTCTGGCTGCGATATGTTCCCTTGGCATATCCGGATGGGCCGTGCTGGCGCTGGGTGAGTCCGCCGACGATATCGTCCGGGCCGGCTCACTGGGCATCCTTTATTTCGCAGCAGCTTTCGTCCTGCAGAGCATCTCCCGCCGAATGATGCGCAGCGAGGCTCTTGCCAGCAGCCGCGCCCGGAGCATCGCTGAACTTGAGAAGATCAACCAACAGATCATTCAACGCATGCGCACCGGTATTCTGGTGCTCGACCGTTTCGGCCAGATCCGCCTTGCCAACGCCGCCGCCGAAGAGCTTTTATACGGCGCCCCAAAAGTCTCGGCACCGATTCACGAGCGAGCGACCGTTTTGCCAAAGCCACTCAAACAGGGCCTGGACGCATGGCTGAAGGACCCGACACAGCGCATCGAACCCTTTCAACCCTCACCCACCTCGCCGCTATTGCAGGCCAACTTTACTCAGCTGGACCAGGAGCGAGGCGACCAGATCCTTGTATTCATCGAAGATATGAGCAAAGTCACCCAACAGGCCCAGCAAATGAAGCTGGCATCGCTGGGCAGACTCACGGCCGGCATTGCCCATGAAATTCGCAATCCGCTGGGGGCGATCAGCCACGCGGCCCAGCTCATGGAGGAATCCCCTAACCTCGACCCAGGTGATCATCAGATGCTCGGGATCATCCGGCGCCATTCGCGGCGGGTGAATGGCATCATCGAGAACGTGCTTGATCTTTCAAGGCGTCGAGCTGCCAACACAGATCTGATCGAAGTTGCTCCATGGCTACAGGAATTCAAAGAAGACTTTCTGCAAACGCAGAATGAAGGCCGCGCTGAGGCCGAAATTATTCTTAAAATCGATCCCCAACTGCCATCTGCGAGATTCGACAAGAGCCAGATTGAACAGGTCATGGTGAATCTTTGCGACAACGGGCTACGCTACAGTGAACAGCACTCGGGGCAGCGAAGAATCGGCATCCATGCGGGGGCAACTGAGGACGGAGAGCGAACCTATATTGATGTCCGCGACCAGGGCCCTGGCATTGCACCCGAGCACAGAAATTCTGTGTTCGAACCCTTTTTCACCACAGACAAGACCGGAACCGGGCTCGGGCTTTATCTGGCCCGGGAACTGTGCGAGGCTAATCAGGCCCATCTTTCGCTGGTAGAGGATAACAAACCCGGCTGCTGTTTTCGCATTACATTTGCTCATCCGGGGCGAATGATCTGAACCGGCGCCGGTGGATATCGGGCGCTTGAACAACGACATGGAACCGACGACACAAGATGACCACATACACAGCGCTGATCGTTGATGATGAACCGGACATCCGGGAGTTACTTGAGATCACCCTCACCCGGATGGGCATAACAACCCTCACGGCACCCGACCTCACCAGCGCCCGGAAATTGCTGGAACAGAACGCCACCCACCTCTGCCTGACCGACATGAATCTGCCAGACGGTAATGGCATTGAACTGGTCCAGTGGATTCAGAAACACTCTCCGGCCACGCCTGTTGCCGTGATCACAGCGTACGGCAACATGGACACCGCGATTGAATCGCTCAAAGCCGGGGCTTTTGATTTCGTGTCCAAACCGGTGGAGCTGCCCCGACTAAGGGAACTGGTCAATAGCGCCCTCAAACTCGCTGAGCCCAAGGCAGACGCGGAAGATACAGCCGACGAGCCAGGCCTGCTACTCGGCAAATCACCAGAGATTCGAAAACTCCGAAACCAGACCCGAAAACTGGCCAGAAGTCAGGCACCGGTCTTTATCAGTGGCGAGTCTGGCAGCGGCAAGGAATTGGTAGCCAGAATGATCCACCTCCAGGGGCCCCGCCGCGAAGGACCGTTCATCGCGGTTAACTGCGGTGCGATTCCCTCGGAACTGATGGAAAGCGAATTCTTCGGCCACAAGAAAGGCAGCTTTACCGGGGCCGTGGAGAACAAAGACGGCCTGTTCCGCTCTGCCAACGGAGGTACCCTATTCCTTGATGAAGTGGCAGACCTGCCCCTGGCCATGCAGGTGAAACTGCTCCGCGCCATACAGGAAAAAGCCGTTCGGCCCGTCGGGGACACCAAGGAAGTGCCCGTCGACATTCGGGTACTGAGCGCCACCCACAAGAATCTGCCGGAGCTGGTCCAGGAAGGCAGCTTTCGTCAGGATCTTTTCTACCGGATTAACGTGATCGAACTCGCAGTACCACCCCTGAGAGAGCGGCCGGATGATATTTCTCTGCTTTCGAATCACATTCTTGAACGGATTGCGAAAGAGTATGAGTGTGACCCTGCCTCGTTAACGCCAGCGGCCGTGGACAGACTGCGAGGCTATGACTTTCCGGGCAATGTCCGGGAACTGGAAAACGTCTTGGAGCGGGCTTTTACCCTGTGCGACGCTGACCAGATTGATGCTGATGATCTGCATCTGGGGAATGGTGTTCAGCATGCAGCTTCGGCCTCGCAGATCATTGCCGAGGGCCAGGTTGGCGAGGGAGAAGGAATCGCCGTGCCCGATGGGGAAATCGATCTGGAAGGGTATCTGGAGAAGATTGAACGACAGGCCATTGAGAAGGCGCTCGAAGCGACCCGGTGGAACAAAACTGCAGCTGCAAAAAGACTGGGAATCAGTTTTCGGGCACTGCGATATCGATTAAAGAAGCTAGGTATGGAATAGCTATCTCCACAGATGGTTGTCTTTTTTTCAACTATAGGTCGCATTCAGACATATAATAATTCAATGCCTCATCACAGGACGTGATAGGTTAATTACTTGATCTACCTACAAGGATGTAACAATGGATTCCTCGCTAAAAAAGCAAGGCTTCACCCTGGTTGAAGCAGTTGTCACTGTGGCACTGATTGCCATCACGGCAAGCGTGGCCAGCATTTCGTGGAGCGGCGTTGTTTCCGCCAGTCGTCATAATGATCTGGTTAATGGCACACATAGACTGTTCGCAACCGCTCGCAGCTTTGCCGTTCATCAGGGAACCCTCACCACAGTCTGCCCACTCTCTGCGCAACTGCAGTGCGTTGACGACTGGAACCAACCTGTCTCAGTCTTCCCGGACATGAACAACGACAAACGTCCGGATTCGAACAAGGTTCACAAAGTCCTTGAACTCACTAAAACCGGCTCCCATCTCTTTTCAAGGACAGCGGGGAGAGGTTACTTCCAGTTTTCATCGGACGGCATGAGCCACGGCACGATGGGAAGCCTCGTCGCATGCTCACGCTTGAATACAGCCGAATTCGAAATGACTTATATGGCCATCAATATAGGTGGTCGCCTGAGATCACTGAGAGACAAGAACCGCGACGGCAAGATAACACTCCCCTGGGGAACCATAATCAAGTGCCCCGGTTGACGCATAAAATCAGGCATGAACCGCTCGCCCCCTTAATCCTGCCATTCGTCGCCGAAACGATGCAGAGTGAAAAACACTCTGTTTCAATAGGACGATAGCCAAGAACAGGATTGGATATGATAAAAAAAACCTCGGGTTTCACTCTTATAGAGTTGATGATTACCGTCGTTCTCCTCGCGATTGTGGCTGCAGTTGCGGTCCCTGGCTTTAATCGGGCGATCGAAGGAAACAGACTGGTATCGGGCACCAACCTGTTGGTGTCATCGATCAAACTAGCGAGAACCGAAGCCATCAAACGCGGCACGGCTGTCACGCTGAGTACCGATGGAGGTCTGGGCGGGGGCTGGTGCGTCCATACTGGCGACGCAACTGGCGACTGCGCCAATGATCAGATAAGGGCATTCGAAGCCCCTCAGAGCCTGACATTCACGGAGACCGCCGGCGATCTGGTTTTTGATCGAAGGGGATTCCTGATCCCGCAGACTGCGCAGTCCTTCACCATTGCGCCCAACGGGTGTGCCTCGGGCGCCAATACCTTCCGGACTATCCGTATCAGCCCGGTAGGCAGAACCGAGATTGATGGCGGAGCATGCCCATGAAACATTCTCTAACACGGAAACCCGGAGCACGATCTTTTGCTTTTCCGGTTAACAAACAGTCGGGCGTTGGCCTTATCGAAATAATGGTGGCGGTGTTGGTGCTCGGCATCGGGATCCTGGGGATAGCATCAACCCAAATCATATCGCTACAAATGAACACCCAATCCCAGAATCGCAGTCAGGCGGTTTTGTTGGCTGAGGATCTTCTCGACAGGATCCGCGCAAACTCCGACAACCCTGGGGCTTACGCGCTCGCACAAGGCGATGCGCAAGGGGCAAACAATGGCGCATGCGATACGTCGTTCGTTCCCGGAAATGCCTCAGTCAGCGCCAATGACATCGCAGCATGGGAAAACAACCTTGCCTGTTTACTACCGGCAGCCGAGAGAACGGTTGCAGTAAACGGCGATACCGTGACGGTGACCATCGACTGGGATCAGGATGATGCCGCTATGAACCCTGTTGTAGTGAGGACACAGATTTGATGATACACAAGTCGAAATCTTACGCCCGGTTACCAAGGCCTGCCCCGCTAGCCCCACAGTCCGGCCTGTCACTGGTCGAGCTAATCATTTCGCTGGCTCTTGGTCTCATTATTACCCTGGGTGTCACGCAAATTTACCTCAGCGGCAATGACACCTATCGTCAGACCCAGGGGCTTGCGCACGCCCAGGAAAGCACACGCTTTGTGTCGGCGGTCTTATCCCCGGATCTGCGATCTGCGGGCAGTTTTGGCTGCCTGGCCGAAATGGGGCTGCCCCTGGATCAGGTTGTTGACAATCGCCTGAATGGCGGGCTGGTTGTCCCTCTGAGCCAACCCGTTCAGGGATGGGATTATACAGGGACGGGCCCCGGAGACAGCGTCACTCTGGCGGGGGCCCTGGCAACGCCGACCGCAGGGAACTGGGCTTCTGGCACAGCGGGCACCTCCCTGCCGGCATCGCTTGCCGGATCTGTCGTCACCAATTCCGATGTCATTATCGTGAATGGCCTTACACCGCTGAGCGTGCCGGTGGATGCCGGCAATCCCCAGAATGGAAACAGTATCAACCTGACCGACAATTCTGGTGTTCCAGTTAATCGAATTGTTCTTGCAACTTTGGGAGATTGCTCAGAGGGCGAACTGTTCCAAAAGAGCAATAATGCCAATTCTAGCGCAATCACAATGGCAGGAGGCAATGTCAGCCCGGGAAATAATGGCAACAATTTCAATCTCGCCTATGAGCCACAAACCAAAGTCTATGAATTCACCTCGATGGCCTATTACATTGGTCAAGGCACCAATGGCGAACCGGCCCTGTTCAGACGTCTAATGACGCCGCTGCAGGCGCCTCAGGAGCTTGTCTCCGGTGTCGAAACGCTCCAGATTCTTTATGGAGTTGATACTGGCGGAAGCAATGCTGCCGACGACTATGTTCCCGCTGACGAGGTAACTGACTGGGAGGAGGTCGCAAGTGTACGCTTTTCGGTTCTGACTCGGAGCCAGGACGATGTGCTTGACCAGCCAAACGGTCGCAGTTTCGACATGCTGGGCAGCGAGGTGAGCCAGGCGAATAACGGAGACAGCCGTGTCCGCATCGTCTCCGTAACTACAACATCATTGAGAGGGCGGATGGAATGATCAAGCGTGCAAACACACCAGTCATTAACTCGGCGCCTTTTTCTGCAACGCAGAGGGGGGCAACCCTGGTAGTGGCTCTGTTCATGCTTCTGCTTATCTCTCTTCTCGCGGTTGGCGGCATGCAGGGTTCCATCATGCAGGAGCGGATGGCCAGCAATGCACACGACGGAGCTATGTCCTTCCAGGCCTCTGAAGCTGGGCTTCGCCAGGGAGAAGCAGACCTGATAGGCAGCCTCGCCAGCCGCCAAACAGCATTCGCAACCAACAGGCTGACCACGCCCTGGAATTGGGATGGCAATAACCCTGCGGCTGCTGGAACCGGGAATGCTGGCGCCGGTGTCAGCGCTCAACCTGCTTATCATCAAGCGCGCTTAGCCGATGTATGTCCAATCGAGCCAGGACAACCCTGTTTTGAGCGCTTCGAGGTAACCTCTCGCGGCCAGGGCGGCAGCCCGAACGCTATTAGCGTCGTACAGTCAACCGTGCTCTTACCCCCGGAGTAATCATGAGCGCCATGCACACATCGCAGCCGAATCGTTGCCGTTTGCTCCAACTGGAGATTAAGCCATGAAACAGAAAACGAGAATACTCAAGAAAAATATCCACCTATCCAGGCTATCAACGTTTGCGGCAAGCCTACTTTTCTCGCTTGCAACAACACAAGCGGCTTTTGCCCAAGTAAACCTGGCTTCGGTGCCGCTGTTCTTGAAAGAGTCCGTTGACCCCAACCTGATGTTTGTCTTCGATGACTCAGGCTCAATGGGCTGGCGTTACATGCCTGACAATCTAGGGGGAGACGCAAACGAAAACTGGTATTATTCGAGCGATGTCAACAAAATTTATTACGATCCGGACGTTACCTATCTTCCCCCATATAAGCCTGATGGCAGCGGCCGCTATCCAAACTCCTCTTATACCAGCGCCCCGGTAAATGGGTTTGACCCGAACTCGGGGACGGATAATCTAAGCACGTACATTCGTTTCGATCAGATTGGATCCATTGAAGAAGGTTTCTATATGGATCTTATCCAGTCGCCCCAGTGCATAGCGAACCCGAAGGTCAACAGCTGTTTTAACACGGTCCTGCTTAATAACGCGACAGCCGATGTGAAGCAGAATTATGCCAACTGGTTTTCCTACTACAGCACGAGGGACAAGGCAGCAAAGTCGGGGATAACTGAGGCCTTTTTTAATCTGCCGGAAAACATTCGGGTCGGCTATGGTGCCATCAACGTCAACAACAATACCATTGATGGAGTGGCCGACACTGACACTATCGTCAGTGGCGTCCGTCCCTACACAAGCGCAAGAAGACAACAGTTTCTTACCTGGTTGCATGGCAAGAGTGTAAGCGGGGGAACTCCACTCAGAACTGCCCTCAAGGATATTGGTGAGTATTACTCCAGAAGCGACAACCAGGGTCCCTGGGGCGCAACGCCTGGCACCAATGACACCACTGCGCAGGTAGAGTGCCGTCAGAGTTTCTCCATTCTAATGACAGATGGTATCTGGAACGGTGGTAGTCCAAGCGTTGGCAACGTCGACAATACTGCGGGCCCCTCTTATACGAACCCCGACCCTGATGGCGACGATTTCTCCTATACGGCAGTTTCGCCGTTCGCAGACAGCCATTCCAATACACTCGCCGATGTGGCAATGGAGTACTGGAAAAACGACCTTCGAACGGACCTCGCGAACAAAGTCCCGACAGGAACTGTCGATCCGGCATTCTGGCAACACATGGTTACGTTTACCATCGGCCTTGGTGTCGTTGGCGACATCTCTGAGGCAGATGCAACCGCTGCGATTGCGTCTGGAGATCAGATAACTTGGCCAGAGCCAGATGATAATCGAAGCCCCGAAAACATCGATGACTTGTTGCATGCTGCCATCAACGGCAGGGGCGGTTACGCAAGCGCGCAGGATCCTGGGGCTTTTACCTTGGCTATCCAGGAATTCCTGGGTGATCTGACTGCTCGCGCCCAAACCTCCGCTTCCTCTGCTGCGGTCAGCTCCGCTGTCCTCAGAACGGAATCGTTGGGCTTCTTTGCGGGATTCAGGAGCGAAGACTGGTCGGGCACGTTGACCGGCTTCAACTTTGATCAAGGTTCCGAGATCTGGAATGCGGAAACAGTACTGGCTAATACAACACCTGCAAACCGAACGCTGATTACTCACAATGGCACCTCAGGCGTCGAATTGGCATTCAGCAGCACAAGTTCCCTTTCGAACCTCTCGACAAATCAGCAACAGGCATTGAACGCCGATCCTACACTGGCATCAACCGTGGACAACCTTGGTTATAAGCGTTTGGCATGGCTACATGGAGACACAAACGCGGACAGCTCATTCAGGTCCCGTGAAACAATTGATCAATCCGGTGCTTCCGTAACTCGCCTGCTCGGCGACATTATCAATGCGAATCCCCAATTTGTAGGTAAATCCAATTTTGGATTTAGCAGACTGCCTTCGACTGAGGGAAGCAGCTACGGAGCTTTTCGTTCAACGACGGATTATCAAAACCGAATCGATGCGCTCTATGTGCCCGCGAATGACGGCATTCTTCATGCTTTCAACAGTGAAACTGGTGCAGAGCTTTTCGGTTATGTACCTGGAGAGCTGCTTCTACCTCAGGGCACGAACAGTCACGCTCGCATTTCTGAGTTAATGCTTCCAAATTACTCGCATAAATATTTAATGGACGGTACGCCCCGAGTACAAGACGCGTACATTGACAAGGACGGAAACGGGTCCGCAGAGTGGCGAACTGTTCTTCTCGGTACGATGGGCCTCGGCGGTAAAACTGTTTTCGCGCTCGACGTAACTGACCCAGGTTCTTTCTCACCCGCGACAGACGTACTCTGGGAGTTCACACATCCGGATCTTGGCTATGGAGTAACCGACCCCCAAATCGCACGATTAGCAGATGGCACATGGGCCGCCATCTTCGGTAACGGCTACAACAGCGCCAACAACCAATCCAGCCTCTTCGTTGTTGATCTTGCCGATGGCTCGTTGATCAAAGAACTGGAAACCGGTGCTGGTAGCAGCGCGGCTCCAAATGGGCTAGCAGCGCCTGTCATTACGAGTTTTCCTGAAAGGGATGCCATCACCCGCCATGTTTATGCAGGCGACCTCCAGGGCAATATGTGGCGTTTCGCGATAGCAAGCTCCAACACGAATAGCTGGAGTACCGAAAAGGTATTCTCAGCCCAGGACAACGGCGGCACAGCCCAACCCATTACAGTTGCTCCGCGGGTAGCCCTAAACCCAACCGATTCTGACGAACTGGTACTCGCTTTTGGAACAGGAAGCTTCTTGAGAAACGGCGACGAAAGTAACTTCAACGTTCAAAGCCTTTACAGCATCAAAGATGACCTTTCGCAAACCAATCTTACCCGTTCAGACCTGCTGGAACAGACGATCACAACGCAAGAGACTGTGACGGTAACTAAAGCGTCCGGAGTCGGCACCAATACCTTTACTGTGCGCGAAACCTCCGAGAACCAGCTTACCTCTGAAAATGGCTGGTATCTGGACCTGATCTATGGATCCACCCAGACCGGAGAGCGGGTTATTAGCAGAGCAACCTTCCCGTTCGGGGTGAATCCAGACCGCGTGAGATTTACTACAGTCGTTCCTGATGACGACCCCTGCTCCAGCGGTAGAACGGGCTTCATAATGGACCTCAAGTTGACGAGCGGACAGCCGTCTGACGACCCGGTTTTCGACCTCAACAGTGATGGTATATTCAATTCCGGCGATATCACCGGTGGCTATGCACCAAGTGGCATACAGTATGGTTACGGTGGTGAGAATCGAACCATCGCCACCGGAGACGGAGATTCAGAGGTCATAATACCCGGGCTTGATCCGAACCAACTCGACCCGGATGCGCCTTGTGAAGACGCTTTGTGCGCCAGATCTCTGGATTCGAATACTGGTCGGCAAACCTGGGAACAGCTCCGTTAAAACGGAGCTGTTCCTCAACGGCACTGGTGGCATGTTGCGACAGGTTTTGACAGCACCTATTAAGAGGTTAAATCATGAATTTCAAAGCTTTCACCCCCAGATTTCTGGCCAACATGGTAGCGCTTTTGTTGACAGCAATAATGTTTACAGGCAATTCAACCGCCGAAGAAATGCCAGACTCTGAGTTTCAAATGCTCAGAGAAGGAAGCGAACTCTCTGGAACAGTAAATTCGGTTAACCCGGAACTGGGTATTGTTATTATTGATGATCGATCGTTCTTACTGGACCGAGTAGTTCATTTCAACAATGCAACATGGTCACGGGAGCAAGTCCTGAGGCGTTTGGAGCCAGGAAACTCGGTGAAAATAGAGGTTGGCAAAGTTGTTGACCCAAGCCGAGGCGCGCGGCTGATACGATCGCTTGATGTTGCAGACAAATAACTTTCTTGGCACACAAAATTCCTAAAACGTGAGTGACCTAGTTGTGACACGAACCGGAACCAATAAAACAGTAAAAAAAGCAGGCGTTGCAGGCTTTACACTCATAGAACTGATGATTGCAGTTGCTATCATTGCAATCATTGCCGCAGTCGCTCTACCAACTTATCAGAATCACGTAGAGCGGACTCGCAGAACAACGGCGCAGTCTGACCTGCTTGAATTGGCGCAATGGATGGAGCGAAGGTATTCCAATGGCTTTGACTATAGGGTTGGAGGAGCCGATCCGACTTTGCCGTTCACGCAATCACCACAGAATGGCACAGTCTTCTATAACATTAGCTTTTCGGGAAACGTAACGAGGGATACGTTCACACTGCAAGCTGTGCCTACCGGGGGCCAAACGAACGACCCCTGCGGAACGCTTACAGTGGATGAACAAGGAAACCGTGGTGCAGGCCAAGCGGGTTGTTGGTAAAAAGCTCAAGCGCCATTGAGCTCATTCGAGCTCAATGGCATCAATCCGCAACTCCCGCGGCATAGAAAACACAATATTCTCCTCACGCCCGGCAATTTCCTCCGGAACGCTGCCGCCAAGCTCTCGCAGACGGGTAATAACTTCGTTCACCAGAACCTCGGGGGCAGAAGCTCCCGCAGTAACCCCAATCGAAGTCTTACCTTCCAGCCAGGCAGCATCGATCTGGGAGGCCTCATCAATCAGATAGGCCGGCGTGCCCATTCTCTCCGCGAGCTCGCGCAGGCGGTTTGAGTTGGAGCTGTTCGGCGAGCCAACCACCAGCATCAGGTCGCAGTCGCCGGCCAACTGCTTCACGGCATCCTGGCGGTTCTGGGTGGCGTAGCAGATATCGTCCTTGCGAGGGCCCTGGATCTCCGGGAACTTTGCGCGGAGCGCGTCAATGACGCGGGCGGTATCGTCCATGGACAGGGTGGTCTGGGTAACGTAAGAGAGCTTACCGGGGTCTTTAACCTCCAGCTTCGCCACGTCTTCCTCGTTTTCCACGAGGTAGATTTCGCCACCATTGCGATGGTCGTACTGCCCCATGGTGCCTTCTACTTCCGGATGGCCGTGGTGGCCGATCAGCACGCATTCCCTGCCATCGCGACTGTAGCGCATGACTTCCAGGTGCACTTTAGTGACCAGCGGACAGGTGGCGTCGAAGACTTTCAGGCCGCGGCGGGCGGCTTCGTTCTGCACCGCCTGGGAAACACCGTGGGCGCTAAAGATGACAAGCTTGTCGTCCGGCACTTCATCGAGCTCGTCAACGAAAATGGCGCCACGGTTACGCAGGTTATCGACCACAAATTTATTGTGGACCACCTCGTGCCTTACATAGATGGGCGCTCCGAACACGTCCAGCGCCCGGTTTACAATTTCAATGGCGCGGTCCACGCCGGCACAAAAACCTCGGGGATTGGCGAGTCGGATCTGCATATCAACCTGCTGCTCTGGTTAGTGGGCCGGGCCGACCGGCTCCACATCAATGATTTCTACTTCAAACGTCAGTGTACGCCCTGCCAGGGGGTGATTGAAATCCACCTCCACTTCGTCACCTTCTACGCGGCTGACAACACCGGGCAACTCGCTCTGGCGCGCGTCGGCGAAGGAGATCATCACGCCGGGCTCCAGCACCATATCGGGGCTGAATTCATGGCGTTTGAAGGTCTGCACGTTATTCGGGTTGTGCTGACCAAAGGCCTTCTCCGGCGGCACCTGGAAACTGTCCTTGTCGCCCGCCTTCATGCCCATCAGATAGGCTTCAAAGTTTTCCGGCAGGTTGTCATCGCCGATTTCCAGGGAAGCCGGCTCTTTCTCGAAGGTCGAGTCAATCACTTCGCCATCCGGGAACTTCAGGGCGAAATGCAGTTTAACGCGGGTACCCTTATCGACAGGCAATTCATTCATAAGAGCTACTCACTCCTTTGCGCATCCCCGTCCGAGTCGGCGGGTTTGCGGAACATATCAAGAATCATCATGGCGGCACCGATGGTGATGGCGGTGTCAGCCAGGTTGAAAGCGGGAAAGTGCCGGTCCTGCCAGTAAAAGTGCAGGAAATCGACCACGTAGCCGTGCACCAACCGATCGTAGACGTTGCCCAAGGCGCCGCCGAGTATCAGTACGATGGCAATGGCGGTCCAGGTCTCATGGCGATGAAGGTTTTTCAGCCAGTAGATCAGTACCACGCTGACCACCAGCGCCAGGGTTACAAAGAACCAGCGTTGCCAGCCGGCAGCTTCAGCCAGGAAGCTGAACGCTGCGCCGGTGTTGTGGAGCAGCGTCAGGTTGAACATGGGCATGACCGGCACAGGGTCGCCATAGGTCAGCATAGCGGTGGCCATGGCCTTGGTGCCGAGATCCAGAACGATCACCAGTACCGCCAGCCAAAGCCACTTCAGTTTGCTTCCGGTGACCTGCTCCGTCATGGTCGCGTCCATCAGGCGTAGGCGCGGGCTTCGCCGGGCCCTTCCACGTTGGTCACACAGCGACCACAGAGATCGTCGTACTTGGCATTACGGCCGACGTCTTCCCGGTGGTGCCAGCAGCGCTCGCACTTGGTGTGAGCGGCGGGTGTCACCTTCACGCGGAGACCTTCATGGGAGGTCATTTCCGCATCGCCCGCTTCTGAAACTGGCTTAACGCTAGCCTCGGAGGTAATCAGAACAAACCGCAGCTCCTCACCCAGGTGCTTCAGATCGGCAGCCAGGTCGCCTTCGCAGAACAGAGTCACCTCGGCACTGAGCGAACCTTTGATTTCACCCCGAGCCCTGGCTTCCTCCAGGCACTTGTTGACGGCCTCTTTCACACTGTACATCTCGCGCCAGTAGTCGCGGCCAAGCTCGGCGTTGTCCGGCAGTGCTGTGAGGCCTTCGTACCAGGTTTCATAGAACACGGTATCGCCGCGCTTACCCGGCAGATGCTGCCAGATTTCATCAGCGGTGAAGCTGAGAATCGGGGCAATCCAGCGAACGAGCGCTTCGGCCACATGGTACAGGGCTGTCTGGCAGGAACGCCGCGCCAGGCTGTCGGCCTGGGTGGTGTACTGGCGATCCTTGATGATATCCAGATAGAAGCCGCCCAGGGTGGCTTCACAGAAGTTGTACACCTTCTGGTAAATCCGAAGGAAGGCGTAGTTGCCATAGTCCTCATGCAGCTCTTCCTGCAATTGCAGGGCACGGTCCACCATCCAGCGATCCAGCGCGATCATGTCTTCCGGCGCGGCCATGTGCTGCTCCGGATCGAATCCGGTCAGGTTGCTCAGCAGGAAGCGGGAGGTGTTCCGGATCCGGCGGTAACCATCGGCGGTCTGGCGCAGGATGTCCTTGGACACGGTCATTTCGCCGCTGTAGTCGGTTGCGGCCACCCACAAGCGCAGGATGTCGGCGCCCAGCTCATTCATGACTTCCTGGGGCGCGATGACGTTGCCCAGGGATTTGGACATCTTGTGGCCCTTGCCATCGACGGTAAAGCCGTGGGTCAGAACCTGCCTGTAAGGCGCCACGCCATTCATGGCAATGGAGGTCTTCAGGGACGACTGGAACCAGCCACGGTGCTGGTCTGAGCCTTCGAGGTACATATCCGCCGGGAACTGGCCCAGTTCCTCGCGAACCCGCAGGACCGACTCGTGGGTGACACCGGAATCGAACCAGACATCCAGGGTATCCGTTACCTTCTCGTACTGCTCGGCATCACTGCCCAGCAGGGAAGACGCGTCCAGCTCGTACCAGGCATCGATACCACCCTCTTCGATCTGTTGGGCCACCTGCTCAATCAGGTTCTGGGTGTCCGGGTGCAGCTCCTGGGTTTCCTTGTGGATAAACAGGGTGATGGGCACGCCCCAGGTCCGCTGACGGGAGATGCACCAGTCCGGCGACTGGTTGAACATGGCTTCGATACGGTTCTTACCCCAGGACGGCACCCAACGTACACCCTGGATCGCTTCCAGCGCGTCGGCGCGCAGGTTTTCCTTATCCATGCTGATAAACCACTGGGGTGTGGCCCGGTAGATCAGCGGGGTCTTGGTACGCCAGCAGTGGGGATAGCTGTGACGGAACTTCTCGGAGCGGACCAGCTTGCCCTCGCGCTCGAGGGCGCTGCAAACCGGCTCATCGGCCTTGTAAACGTGTACACCGGCCAGCTCACCGGCGGCCGAAGTGTAGGTGCCATCCGCCTGAACCAGGTTGATGGTGCCGATGTTGTAGGCCTTGCCTACCTCAAAGTCTTCCATACCGTGATCGGGCGCGGTATGAACAGCGCCGGTACCGGCGTCCGTAGACACATGGTCGCCCAGGATAACAGGGACCTGCTTGTCGTAGATCGGGTGCTGGAGAACCAGATTCTCAAGCGCCGCGCCAGCACAGGTTGCCAGCACTTCGTAGCTCTCAACCTGCCAGCGGGCCATGATGCCATCGACCATGTCGGCAGCCAGGATCATCCGCTCCGGGCCGTGCCCGACATCGGTCTGTACCAATGCATAGTCCAGATCGGCATTAAGGGAAACGGCCTGGTTAGCCGGAATGGTCCAGGGCGTGGTGGTCCAGATAACCACGGACACATCGCCATTGCCATTATCGGTGCCGAACAGTGACAGGGCTTTTGCCTGGTCAACCGCGGTAAAGCGCACATCGATCTGGGTCGAGGTCTTGTCCTGGTATTCAACCTCGGCCTCTGCCAGTGCGGACTGACCCACCACACTCCAGTAAACCGGCTTGTAACCACGCACGAGGTGGCCCTTGGCGACAATCTTGCCCAGGGCACGAACAATACCCGCCTCAACTTTGGGATCCATGGTCAGGTAGGGTTTATCCCACTCCCCCATCACGCCCAGGCGGATGAAATCGGTTTTCTGACCGGCAATCTGCTTGGTGGCGTAGTCGCGACAGGCCTGGCGGAAGGTCTTGTAATCCACCTTCACACCGGCCTTGCCAATCTCCTGCTCCACCTTGTGCTCGATCGGCAGACCATGACAGTCCCAGCCCGGCACGTAAGGCGCGTCGTAGCCCATAAAGCTGCGGGACTTGACGATCATGTCCTTGAGAATCTTGTTGACCGCGTGACCAATGTGAATGCTGCCGTTGGCGTAAGGAGGGCCATCATGAAGGATGAACTTCTCCCGCCCTTCACGCTGCTTGCGCAGGTTGCCGTAGACGTCGAGATCCTGCCAGCGCTTGAGCATTTCCGGCTCGCGCTTGGCCAGGTTGCCGCGCATGGGGAAGGCGGTTTCCGGCAGATTCAGGGTGTGCTTGTAGTCGCTCATGGTTTGTGTGCGTACTCTTTTGGTCTTGGTCAGTTTGAGTCAGTCATTTATTCGTTGGGGCGCAGCCGGGCGTTTCAATCCGCGCTTTTCACAGAGCCGTTTTCGGCAATCCACGCTCGGGCCTGGTCAAAATCCCGGGCAATCTGATCTTTCAGCTCATCCACAGAACCGAATTTTTCCTCGTCCCGCAGGCCATGCCGGAACACAACCTCGAGGTGCTGGCCATAAAGTGTGCCAGCAAAGTCAAACAGGTGCACTTCCAGTGAGGGCCGCTTGCCGTCAACGGTCGGACGTACACCAATATTGGCAACACCATCGAATCGGGCGCCATTGTCCAGGGTGGCGGCAACCACATAGACACCGCGCAGGGCGGGTGTCCGATGTAACAAAATATTCGCGGTTGGCGCACCAATCTGGCGCCCCAGTTGGCGGCCATACACGACCCTCCCCCGGATTCGGTAGGGGTGGCCCAGCAGCGATTCGGCTTTCTCGAGCCCATTCACCGTGAGTAAATCCCTGACACGTGTGCTGCTTACTCGCTCGCCGTCGACGGTTACTGTCAGGGTATTCTCGACGGAAAATCCGGCGTCGTATCCAACTTTCTCGAGAAGCGCGAAATCGCCCGCCCGATCACAGCCAAAACGGAAATCATCGCCGACCACCAGATGACGAACGGCCAATCCATGGATCAGAACATCGTCGATAAAGCCCATGGCCGAATAACTACGGAACGCCTGGTTGAAGCGCAGGCACAGCACAATATCGATGCCTTCCGCCAGCAGGGCCTCGAACTTCTGACGAAACCCCATCAGCCTCGGCGGCGCCTCCCTGCCCTGAAAAAACTCCCGGGGTTGGGGCTCGAAAATCATCACCACCGAGGGCACGCCCAGAGCCTTGGCCTTGCTTTTGACCTGATCAATAATGGTTTTGTGCCCAAGGTGCACACCGTCGAAGTTACCGATGGTGGCGACACACCCGTTGGCGAGCGGTGAGTCCTCCCGACGGGAAAGCATTTTCAGGTTGGTCAGGCCCCGGATCAGACGCATGCAATGCGAACCTTCAATTGCCAGCTAGCTTTCAGCGCTCACTTTTACCGCAACGCTGGTGAGAAAACGCGCGATTATACCTTACCTGTGGCGGAAATGTCTTACCCGAACCCCGGCCAGCGCCAGTGCAACGAAGTATACGGCGACGCCCGCCCCTACCAGCATCGCCATGTCCGCTGCACGCTGATAGCCTCCGTTTGCCAGCCACACCGACACCGGGGCGTTGAGCCAGACAATGACGCCCGCCAGGGCACCGTTGGCAAAAAGCAGCTGTAGCAGAAAACGGGGCCAGCCGGGCTGGCTCTGCCAGGCCCCTTCCTTACGCAGTCCGCGCCAAAGAAGGTAGCCATTCAACCAGGCCGATATTGAGGTGGCCAGCGCGAGACCGGCGTGGGCCAGCGGGAAAATGAGAATCAGGTTGAACACCATGTTTGCCACCATGGCAATGATGCCGATCTTGACCGGGGTTTTGGTGTCTTCTCTTGCGAAAAACCCCGGCGCCAGAACCTTGATGAGCATGAACGCCAGCAATCCTGCAGAATAGGCTCGCAAGCTCTGGGCCGACATGGCCACATCCCGGTCGGTAACCGCGCCATAGTGGAACAGGGTGGCAATCAGCGGCTCGGCCAACAGCGCAAGCGCCAGGGCGGCCGGAAGACCAATCAAGAGAACCGCCCGAACCGCCCAATCCAGAGTAGCGGCGAACTGGTCCGCTGACGCCGCTGCGTGTTTACGGGAAAGGCTCGGCAGAATAACCGTCGCAATGGCTATCCCGAACACGCCGAGGGGCAATTCCGAGAGCCGATCAGAGTAATACAACCAGGAAACGCTGCCGGTCTGGAGAAAGGACGCCAGAACCGTATCAAGCAACAGGTTGATCTGGCTGACGGACACCCCGAACAGCGCAGGCGCCATCAGCTTGAGAATCCGGCTGACACCTTCGTGGCGATAATCCACACGAGGCCGTGGCAGCAGGCCCAATCGCATCAGAAACGGCAACTGAAAAAACAACTGCAGTGCCCCGGCAATGAAAACACCCCAGGCCAGAGCCATCACCGGCTCATCCATCAGCGGCGTCAACCAGATGGCTGCCGCAATCATCGCCAGATTGAGAAGAACCGGGGTAAACGCGGGTACCGCAAAGCGATCGTAACTGTTGAGGATGCCGCCGGCGAAGGCTGTCAGGGATATCAGCAACAGGTACGGAAAGGTGATGCGCAACATGTCGCTGGTCAGCGCAAATTTCACCTCATCATCCAGGAAACCAGGGGCAAAGACCGCCGTCAGCACCGGCGCCCCGAGAATGGCCACCAGCGTGACGCCCAACAGCACCAAGCCGAGGGAGCCGGCCACCGCATTGACCAGCCGCTGAACGTCCGAGAGCGACTGATTCTCCCGATAGGATGACAGGACAGGCACAAAAGCCTGGGAGAAGGCGCCTTCCGCAAATAGCCGACGCAGGAAATTCGGAATCTTGAAAGCCACAAAAAAAGCATCGGCACCGGCACCGGCACCGAAATAGCGAGCGATGACCATATCCCGAACCAGACCCAGCACCCGGGACAGCATGGTCATGATACCGACTAGCCCCGACGATCTGAGCAGTCCTGGCGGCTTGGGTAATTGCTTCTGTTCAGGCGTTGATTCAGGTTCCGACGACATGCAGGCCCTTGCTTGGCATTCTGGATATCCTTTTGGCGCTCGTATTTCGGGAATTACCTGCTTCCCGGTCAAGCCCGCGTTCAGTGAGCCGCGAGTTTACCACAGGCCTTCTGTGTCGGGGCATGAAATGGGTTTTAGCCTTGACATTTGAAGGTTTGAGCGGCATAGTTCCGCGTCATTTATTTCGACGCGCTGGTTTTGGCGCGCCCGCGATGTAACGAATCATTCAGCAACGAATTTGAGATTTTCAGGAGTTTTACGGTGGCAAATTCCCCGCAAGCCAAGAAGCGCGCACGTCAGAACGAGAAGAACCGCAAGCACAATGCAAGCCTGCGTTCCATGGCTCGTACTTATGTGAAAAAGATCCAATCCAAGATCGAAGCCGGCAACTACGAAGAAGCCCAGGCCGCTTTCCAGCAGGCTCAGCCGATTCTGGACAGCATGGTCAACAAAGGCATCTTCGCGAAGAACAAGGTTGCTCGTAGCAAGAGCCGCCTGAGCGCCAAGATCAAGGCCCTGAAGAGCGCCTAATTAGCTCGATTCAGGCAAAAAAACCGGCCATCTGGCCGGTTTTTTTATAGACGAGCGATTATCACACAATCACCAGATTGTCCCGGTGGATCATCTCCTCGCCTGACATATAGCCAAGAATCTCGGTAATCCGGTCACTCGACCGGCCGGCAATAGCCCTGGCTTCATCGGCGTCGTAATTAACCAGCCCCCGGGCGATTTCACGACCACTCTGGTCGAAGCAGGACACCATCTCGCCACGGCGAAACTGCCCCGACACACCTTTAACACCCACCGGCAGAAGACTGCGGCCACCCAGGCACAGCACTTTCACCGCACCATCATCCAGAGTCAGCCTGCCACGGGTCTGCAGGTGGCTGGCGAGCCATTGCTTTCGGGCAGCAATCCGGCCCTGCTCCGGCAATAACAGAGTACCGATTACATCACCCTGCCGCAGGCGACCAATCACGCCCTCAATGCGGCCACCAACAATGACGGTGAAAGCCCCGGACCGGGCAGCAAGCCGCGCAGCGCGCAACTTTGTCTGCATGCCGCCGCGCCCGAGAACACCGGCGCCGCCGCCGGCCATGGCATCCAGTTCGCGATCGCCGGCCCTGCGCTCGGTCACCAGACAGGCATCCGAATGCTTCCTGGGATCCTTGTCAAAAAGGCCCAGCTGGTCAGTGAGGATAATCAGGCCGTCCGCCTCAATCAGATTGGCAACCAGAGCGCCCAGGGTGTCGTTATCGCCAAACCGGATCTCGTCGGTAACCACGGTGTCGTTTTCGTTCACAATGGGCACGACACCCAGGTTCAGCAGGGCCCTGAGGGTTCCCCGGCCGTTCAGATAGCGCTTGCGGTCGGAGAGGTCATCATGAGTCAACAGAATCTGGGCGGTATGGATATCGTGCCTTTTGAACTGGGCCTCCCAGGTCTGCACCAGCCCCATCTGACCAACTGCCGCAGCAGCCTGCAACTCATGGAGCTGCTCTGGCCGGACGGTCCAGCCGAGACGACTCATTCCCTCGGCGACGGAACCAGAGGAAACGACAACCACCTCCACGCCATCTTCAATAAGCTCGGCGATCTGATCCACCCACAAACCCAGGGCCGCCACATCCAGGCCACGGCCATCGTTGGTCAGCAAAGCGCTTCCGATCTTGATAACCAGGCGACGGGCCTGGCGCAGCTGTAGGCGTTCAGTCATGGTGCGTGAGCGATCTCTCTGGCATCAGTCCGTGGTTTACTCCGGGGCGTAGACCACTTCGACATCGTAATCATCATCGTCAAAGTCGTCGTCATCGTCCTCTTCGCGGGCCGCGCGGCGTGCCTGACGCTCGGCTTCAATACGGGCGCGAGCTTCGTCGTCCATCTGCCGGCGACGTTGGGCCTCCCGCTCCGCAAATTCCGGATTCTGGGCCTCTTCCTCAGCCTGCTCTTCGATCCAGCGCATAACGGCCTGAGCCAGGGACTTGGTGCCCTCGCCACTGAGCGCAGAGATCCAGAAAACCGGCCCTTCCCATCCGAGCTCATCGACAATGGCCTGACAATGAGCATCGCGATCTTCTTCGGCCACCATGTCGACCTTGTTCAGCACGAGCCATCTCGGACGGTTGGCCAGAGTTTCGCTGAACTTCTCAAGCTCATGCTCGATCGCTCTAACTGCATCGGCGGGCGATGAGCCATCGTATGGCGCCACATCCACAAGGTGCAGCAGTAGACGGGTGCGCACGAGATGCTTCAGGAAGCGGATACCCAGGCCGGCACCTTCGGCGGCACCTTCAATCAGACCCGGAATATCAGCAATCACGAAACTCTGGTGCGCCTGTACACTGACAACACCAAGATTGGGTACCAGCGTGGTAAACGGATAGTCCGCAACCTTCGGGCGAGCCGCCGACACCGAACGGATAAAGGTAGACTTGCCGGCATTGGGCATGCCCAGCAAACCCACGTCTGCCAGCACCTTCAGCTCCAGCCTCAGGTTACGCAGCTCGCCCTCGGAACCCTTGGTAGTCTGGCGCGGGGCGCGATTCACCGAGGATTTGAAACGGGTGTTGCCAAGACCATGAAACCCGCCCTGGGCCACCTTGAGGCGCTGGCCGGCGTGGGTCAGATCTCCCAGGACCTCATGGGTATCCATATCAACAACGGTGGTACCGACCGGAACCGGCAGAACCAGATCTTCGCCTTTATTACCGGTACAGTTGCGGCCAGAACCGGGCTCGCCGTTCTGGGCTTTGTGTTTGCGCTGGAACCGGTAGTCGATCAACGTGTTCAGCGACTCCTCGGCTTCCAGATACACGGAACCACCATCGCCCCCGTCGCCACCATCGGGGCCACCCTTGGGAACGTATTTTTCACGCCGGAAACTCAGGCAGCCGTGACCGCCCTTGCCGGCTTCCACAATGATGGTGGCTTCGTCTACGAATTTCATGAATCAACCCTTTGCGCCGTGCGCATAAACTAAAAAGCCCCGCAGCCTCTAGGAAGCTTTGCGGGGCTCCGGATGGCTCTGAACACCTGATGATATCAGGATATCAGCGCCACCCAAGGTTCGACAGAACCGGATCGCCGCTGCTTACGCAGCCGGAACGATGCTCACGAACTTACGGCTCTGCGGGCCTTTGGTTTCGAACTTCACCTGGCCGTCTGCTTTCGCAAACAGAGTGTGGTCCTTGCCAATGCCAACATTGCTACCAGCGTGGAAACGAGTGCCACGCTGACGGATGATGATGCTGCCTGCAGATACAGTCTCGCCGCCAAAGCGCTTCACACCAAGTCGTTTCGACTCGGAATCGCGACCGTTACGGGTACTACCTGCTGCCTTTTTATGAGCCATTACCAGCCTCCTTATTTAAGGGGTAATTCGAGAGCCTCAGCCCTTGATACCCGTGATCTTGACTTCAGTAAACCACTGACGGTGGCCCTGACGCTTCATGTGATGCTTACGACGACGGAACTTGATGATCTGAACCTTGTCGTGACGGCCGTGGCTAACCACTTCTGCGGTCACTTTGGCACCATCAACTACCGGCGCGCCTACCTGAACCTTGTCGCCGTCGGCGATCAGCAGAACGCGATCAAACTCAACGTTGCCACCGGTTTCAACTTCCAGCTTTTCCAGCTTCAGGGTTTCGCCTTCTTTTACACGGTGCTGCTTGCCACCGCTAACAATAACTGCGTACATTCACTCGTTCTCCACGATTGACCCATCCCTGCTCTTATCCACCTGGTTCTAAGGGAGGCGCTCTGGCGACCCTATAGCAGGGAGCGCAGGTTGGGATGAGTTGGGCGCGTGATTGTACGAAAAGACGCACCGCAACACAAGCCAAGTTGACACTACCTTCGGCAATACCTAGCATTGCCGCGACCTGCCTTTAATATCAACGATCGTAACGACGATAACACCAGCAAGGGATCCACAAGCCGCATGACAGCCCAGCGCATTTACGACACCGTGGCCGACGACTTCAGCCGCGTTAATGATCTGATCATCCAGCGGCTTTCCTCAGATGTTCCCCTGGTGGAGAAAATCGCCCAGTACATCATCGAAAGCGGCGGTAAGCGCTTGAGACCGTTACTGGTTCTGCTTTCCAGCCAGGCCGCCGGCTACAAGCAAAGCGATCATCTCAAGCTCGCCGCCGTGATCGAATTCCTGCACACAGCCACCCTGCTGCACGATGATGTAGTAGACACCTCGGACATGCGCCGCGGCCGAAGCACCGCCAACGCCCGCTGGGGCAACGCGCCAAGCGTTCTGGTAGGTGATTTCCTCTACGCCCGTGCTTTCGAGATAATGGTGGAGCTGAAAAGCCTGCGAATCATGGACGTTTTGTCCCACGCCACGGCGGTAATCGCCGAGGGCGAGGTTATGCAACTGATGAACGTGAAAAACCCGGACCTCACCGAAGAGCAGTACATGAAGGTCATCCACAACAAGACTGCCATGCTGTTCGAAGCCGCCTCCCACACCGGCGCACTGCTTGCCAACGCCAATGCAGAGCAGGAGCTGGGCCTGAAAGACTACGGCAAGCATCTGGGCCTGGCTTTCCAGCTGGTGGACGATGTCCTGGATTACCGCGGCGACGCCGAAGCCATGGGCAAAAACGTGGGCGACGATCTGGCTGAAGGCAAGACCACCCTGCCGCTGATCCACGCCATGAACCATGGCACCGGGGAAGAACGGCAGTTGATCCGTCAGGCCATCCGCAAGGGCGGCCTGGACGATCTGCCCCGCATCCTCGATATTGTTGAGCGCTCAGGCGCAATCGAATACACCATGGCAAAAGCGCGGGAGCAGGCGGAACTGGCCCAGACCTGCCTTCACCCCCTTCCAGACTCAGGCCATAAAGAAGCCATGGAACTGCTGACCGAGGTCGCAGTCGCGAGAGTTAGCTAAGCGACTCACGCCCGTGGGGTGAGTCAAAGTCCAGCTCCGGACCAACCGGTACTATCTGAGTCGGGTTGATGGTTCTCTGGCTTACGTAGTAGTGGCGTTTGATCTGATTAATATCCACGGTCTCCGCCACGCCTGGCACCTGGTAGAGGTCCCGAACGTAGGCAGAAAGCGCCGGGAAATCGCTGATCCGCTGGCGGTTGCACTTGAAGTGGCTGTAATACACTGCATCAAACCGGATCAACGTGGTGAACAACCGCCAGTCAGCCTCGGTCAGCCGGCCACCGACCAGATACCGTTGAGAAGACAACCGCTCCTCAAGCCAGTCGAGAGAATCAAACAGCGCATTGTAAGCTTCCTCGTACTTATCCTGCGCAGTGGCAAAACCCGCCTTGTAAACGCCATTATTAACTGTGTCGTAAATCCGGGCGTTCACAGTATCAATCTCTTCTTGGAGCGCCCCGGGGTAGAAATCCAGATCGGTACGAACACCCTCAAGGCCATCAAATGCCGAATTGAACATCCGGATGATTTCGGCAGACTCGTTGCTCGCAATCGTTCCTTTCTTTTTATCCCACAAGGTCGGCACTGTTACCCGGCCAGAATATTCCGGTGCAGCCTTGGTGTAGACCTGATGCATGAAGCGGAATCCATGGAGATGGTCCCGGTGCTGCTCGCTGTCCGGCCTGAATTCCCAGCCGTTTTCAACCATGTCAGGGTGGACCACTGACACCGAAATGTGCTTCTCCAGACCTTTGAGCTTCCGGAAAATCAACGTCCGGTGCGCCCAGGGGCAGGCCATGGAAACATAGAGATGATAGCGCCCTGATTCCGCCTTGAAACCGCCTTCGCCATCCGGCCCCGGCGAGCCATCGGCGGTCACCCAGTTCCGGAAACGCGCTGCTTCCCGTTCAAACTTGCCACCGGTCTTGTCGGTGTCATACCACTTGTCGTGCCATTTGCCATCAATCAGCAGGCCCATAAAGCCCTCCCGTTAAAATTCCTGAACATGATGAAATCAATACAGGCAGAATACCGGGGACCCTGCTACGCTCTCAAACAAGCATTTCTGGCCAACAACCTCAGATAATTCGAACATGCATACAGCCATCACCATTGACGCCCTCAAAGTCCTTGATGCCATTGACCGCAAAGGCAGTTTCGCCGGTGCCGCCAACGAACTGTTCCGGGTTCCTTCTGCCATCAGCTACACCGTGCAGAAACTGGAAGAAGACCTGAATGTCGCCATTTACGATCGCACCGGCCATCGCGCACGATTGACGCCGGCTGGCCGGTACCTCCTGGAAGAAGGCCGCACCCTGCTGGAAGCAGCAGAGAACCTCGCACACACCACCCGCCAGGTGGCCCAGGGCTGGGAGACCCGACTACGAATTGGCTTTAACTCTCTCCTGCCGGCGGAATGCCTGTTTCCGGCAATCCAGGAATTCTATGAGCTGGGCGTACCGGTGGATGTGCAAATTGTGGAAGAAGTGTTCGCCGGCACCTGGGATGCGCTGCAAAGCCGCCGGGTGGACCTGATTATCGGCGCCGATAATTTCAGCAAGCCTGCTGGCAACTACACCACAAAGCCCCTGGGAGACATGCCCTTTGTGTTTGCCGTTGCCGCTGATCATGCCCTGGCCGGTGCCGAAACGCCGCTCTCTGAGGAAGACATCTGCCGTTATCCCGCAGCCGTGGCGGCGGACACTTCCCGCTCTTTGCCACCAGGACACGCTGGCATATTCCACCGGCAACGAACCCTGACAGTCGCCAACATTGACCAGAAGATCGCCATACAGGTTGCCGGCCTTGGCGTGGGATGGTTACCCAGGGCAAGAATCAGCAAACAGCTGGACCAGGGGAAGCTGGTCATCAAAGAGGTCCAGGAATCACGCCAGCCGATAACACTCCATATGGCGAGGCATGCCGAGGATCAGGGTAAGGCTTTGATGTGGTTCTGGGAGCGGCTCAGCGTGAAGGACGCCGTTTCGAACTGGCTAACAGCCTGAAAATAAAGAAAATGATATGACTTCAACTCGGAGTGAAGCCGGGCAAATGAGTCAACCGCTTGCCGGGACACTTCGTTTATACTGCAGCTACAACCAACGCCGAAGGGAGCTCTCTGATGCGGCAGCTGTCGGAACTGGATGCCTCGTTCCTGTATCTGGAATCGGAAACCACACCGATGCACATTGGAGGCGTCTACCTCTTCGATGCCAGCGAGCGGGAGAAACCGCTGGCCTTCAGCACCTTTGTCGCCTACCTTCGAAGCCGCCTGCATGTCGTTCCAGTCTTTCGCCAGCGCCTGAAAGAGATTCCCCTTCGCCTCGGCCGGCCTTACTGGATTGACGACCCGGAATTCGGCATTGAACGCCACCTTGCCTACGTTAATCTCGGCGAACATGGCCGCAAAGCGAGCCTGATGACCCTGGCCTCCCGGATTCTGGAGGAGCCGTTAAAGAGGGACCGCCCCCTCTGGCACATTACCTTCGTGGACGGTTTCAAACTCGACGAGGAGGATGCGGGCAGTGACGGCTTCGCTCTGATCGTGAAATTGCACCATGCCGCCATTGACGCCTTCAGCGGAGAGGAAATACTCGGCAAGTTGCTCGAATACACACCCGAGCCCAGCCCGATCGCACCGCCGCGGCCCTGGCAGCCCAGACCAGAGCCCTCAGAAGAGCGGGTCGTGCTGCAGGCGGGCGCGAATATCCTTCGCACGCCGCTGCAGTTCACCTCCCTGGCATTCAACGCTGCCGAGGCCACCGCCCGGGGCCTGATCCAGAAACAGCTGCGCAAGCTGCCGTTACCGCTACCGCTGTTTTCAGCCCCGCACAGCCCCTTCAACCGCCAGATCACCGCAAATCGACAGATTGTCGCGGCCAGCGTGGAGCTTTCGAGACTGAAAGCGATCAAGGCGTTCCTTGGCGACGTCACCCTGAACGATGTGGTTCTGGGACTGTGCGCCGAAACCCTGAAACGCTATCTGATCAGCGAGGGCGTCAATGCCGACAAGTCCCTGGTGGCCATGACGCCCATTTCGGTGCGCTCCAACAGCCTGCGGCGGGCAACCGGAAACCAGATGTCCGCCATGCTGCTGGATCTGGCGACCAATGAAACCAACCCGGCCCACCGGATTCGCCGGATTCACTGGAACGCAGTTGCCTCGGAACCCTACCGTGAAGCCATTGCCGCTGATCGGTTAACCGAACTCCTGCCCTCTACCATGCTGGCACTGTCCGCGAGGCTCTACTCGGAGCTGCAGATTGCCCAGCGCTATCAGCCGGTCTTCAACCTGCCCATCACTAACGTTCCCGGACCCCAGGTTCCGCTTTACCTGCAGGGTGCACGCCTGGTTCAGCAATACAATACCGCACCGCTGTTCGACAGCATGGGACTGGTGATTGTCGCGGTAAGCTATGAAGGCAGACTGACACTGAATTTCACCACCTGCCCGGATGTGGTGGCGAACGGAGAATCGCTGCACGCTCACGTGTGCGAGAGCCTCAATGCCATTGAGGTGGCCATGCATCGGCTCGGAGCGGAGGACACCAAAGAGCCGATAGCGGCCTCGCCGACACAGACCCTGGCGGATGATGCCATGACGGCATTGGAAGGACTTCTGAAGAAAGCTCTGAAACGTTTCCGGGCCTGAACCGGACCCGGAAACGGTCAAGCAAGACTCGCTTATTCGAACGCCCAACGAAGAAACGCCTTCTTTTCTTCGTCACTCGCTGTTTCCCAAATGGTTTTCAACCGTTCAAGCGCGTTTTCAGCACTTGCCGGAGAACTCCGGCATTTCCTGCTCGGCCTCCTGACGCGACTCGGGCCGATCAAATTCGAACCCATAGGTCTCCCCGGCTTCCGCCGCTTTGGTAGCATTCTGACGAGTGCAAGACAACGGCGGGCTTCGCTCCCCCACTCCGGCGTTTTCAACGCTGATCCCGATTGAGACCCAACCCGTAAAATTGTAAAAAAATGTTGAATTCGCCCCGAATTGGGTTAATTTTAAACAGATCGGCAGATATTAATGCGGCGCCCGAAAAGCAAGAACGAAAAGCGGGCAGTACAGGAGACGCCATGGACACCCAACGCAGGACCGGAGAAGAAGGGCCGGTTCCCTTTCGCAGTAGTCGATTCTTCTGCGTAGGGAGCAAATGGTACTTCACCACCCGGGAAGGGTTTGACAGTGGCCCGTTCGCTTCGCGGGAGCGAGCAGAGACCGGCCTGAAGCGATTTCTGCATGTTGTCCGGATGTTGCCCGAAGAGCAGCAACTCCACTGACAGGGGCGCGGTGAGCCCCTCTACACCATGACGGGCACCAGCCAAAGGTCCACCGCCCACAAGCAGGCCAGAGCCATTAAACCGGCGATAACATCGTCTACCATGATCCCCAGCCCGCCTGGCAGGTGCTGGTCCAGCCAGCTTATGGGCCACGGCTTGGCAATGTCGAACAGCCGGAACAGAGCGAAAGCGCCAAGCACCCCATAAATATTGTCGGGGAACAGGCCAAGGGCAATCCACATCCCGACGAATTCATCCCAGACAATGCCGCCATGATCATGAACCTTAAGGTCGTCGGCGGTCTTGCCGCAGAGCCAGATGCCTACGATAAAAGCGACCAGGACCACCAGCCAGTAGCCCACCGGCGGTAACCAGGCGAAGCCGTACCAGAGCGGGATGGCTGCCAGGCTTCCCCAGGTGCCAGGAGCCCTCGCCGTCGCGCCACTGCCAAAACCAAAAGCGAGCAAGTGTACCGGGTTCCGCAAAAAGCCCGGCGGCAGTATGACTGCAGGCGCCTCCGGCTCCGGAGTCGGGCCTTCCTGACTCATGATTCACTCCTGAAATGATCAAAACCCGCAGGTAGCGCCTCCGAACTGCAGTCGGCGCCATCCAGATACAGCCCTTGCTCAGCCTCGACCGAACCGATCACGGTAAGCTGGCTCGTGAGAGAGGCCGGTGCGCGGTCCCAGTTTTCCCGCGAGAAACACAGGCACAATTCGTAATCGTCTCCGGAGCGCAGTGCGCAGTCCAGGGCCTTCTCACCCTTTAGCCGAACAAGCGCTGGCGAAAGAGGCATCCTGGCACTCTCGATCCGGGCACCGACCCCTGATGCGGAAAGAATGTGCCCGAGATCTGCCAGCAAGCCATCAGAGATATCAACCGCCGCAGTGGCATATTGGCGTATAGCTCCTGCCAGATCCAGTCTCGGCCAGGGATGGTGATAGCGTTCGAGCACGGCAAGCATGTCAGCGGAAGGGGCAGGCTCCGAAAGATAGTCTAAAGCGGCGCCGGCATCCCCCAGGGTTCCGGACACGGCAATCAGATCTCCGGGACGGGCGCCGGAGCGTCGAATCCCGGCTCCCTGCTCTACAGTGCCATGCACCTGCAGGCTCAGGGTGAGCGGCCCGGAGGTGGTATCCCCGCCGGCCAGCGCCAGACCAAACGCCTCGCTGGCCTTTCGCAATCCCATCGAGAAGTCTTCAAGCCACTGCTCATCCACGGCTGGCAGCGTCAGTGCAAGCGTGAAACATTCCGGGTCGGCACCCATGGCAGCAAGATCGCTGGCAGCGGCGGCAAGTGCCCGCCAGCCCAGATAATCGGGACGGTAGTTTCGGGGAAAGTGGACACCCTCCACGAGGGCGTCCACAGAAAAGACAAGGTCCCGGCCTGCGGGAATACGCTGAATCGCGCAATCGTCCCCGGGGCCCAGGATCAGGGATCCGGATTCCTGTCGCCCGGCAAGCGGCAGAAAGTAACGGCGAATCAGTTCGAATTCGCCCATCGACTAGCGAGCGCGGGTCTCGGCAAGCCGGAGTCGGCCGCTCAGCTTGTCGAGAATGCTGTTAACAAATTTATGGCCCTCGGTGCCACCAAAGCGCTTGGCCATTTCAATGCCCTCGTTAATGACCACCTTGTAGGGCACATCAAGCCGATGCTTGAGCTCATAGGCTCCCAGACGGACAATCGCCAGTTCCACGGGATCAACCTCTTTAATAGGCCGATCCAGGAACGGCTCGATCAGCTTGTCCAGTTCGCCCTGCTCGCGATGTACCCCACGGAGCAGATCCCGGAAATACAGCAGGTCGACCTTGCTCATGTCGTTGTCGACCATGAACTCGGCTTCAATGTCAGAAATCGCCGTCTTGCTGAAATGGCGCTGATAGAGCCCCTGCATGGCGAGGGCCCTGGCACGGCGTCGATCACCGGCTTTCGGTTGGCCAGACGGAGCCGGCTGCGGTGATGTACCTTCGGTTTCGCTCATTACTCACCCAGCTTCTTGAACAGGCTGACCATTTCAAGGGCGGTGATTGCCGCTTCGGCACCCTTGTTACCGGCCTTGGTTCCGGAACGCTCGATGGCCTGTTCGATGGAATCCACCGTCAGCACACCGAAGGTTACCGGCACGTCGGTATCAAGACTGACCGCGCCAAGACCGCTGGAGGCCTCGCCGGCAACATACTCGAAATGCGGTGTGCCGCCACGGATGACTGCACCCAGGGCAATAATCGCATCGTACTCACCGGTTTCGGCAACGCGCTTGACGGCCAGGGGCATTTCATAGGCTCCCGGCACGCGGACGATGGTGACGTCGTCATCGGAAATACCGTGACGGCGCAAGGTATCCAGCGCGCCCTCGACCAGGCTTTCCACAACAAAGCCGTTAAAACGGCCCACTACCAGCGCATAGCGCCCGCTGCACTCGGTAAAATCACCTTCAATTACTCTGATATCTGCCATCGATGGCTCCTTCACGTGTCGCGGCATAGGGGCCACGACCGGGTTTATCATTCGGGGGTGTAGGGAACGTATTCGACCACTTCCAGATCGAAACCGGAAATGGCGGAAAATTTGATCGGCGGGCTCAGCAGGCGCATTTTGCCAACACCAATATCCCGGAGAATCTGGGAGCCGGTACCTACCGTGAAGTAAACGCCGGAGCTTCCCTTGCCGGAGGAGCCCTTACCCTCATCAAAGAATTCCTGGATCCGGTCTTCCAGGTTGTAGCTGTCCTCGGCGCTGTTCAGCAGGACGACCGCGCCCCGGCCTTCCTCTGCCACCTTTTCAAGGGCGTGATGCAGGGGCCAGCTGCGAGAATCCTTGCGGCGCGCACCGAGGAGGTCCCGAAGGGTGTCCGTGATGTGGACCCGGACATAGACCGGTTCATCGGGAGAAATGTCTCCCATCAACATCGCTAGATGGGTGGCTCCCTGGATATTGTCACGGTACGTCCGAAGCTTGAACACGCCGTACTCAGTGTCGAGGTCGTTTTCTTCCACACACTCAACAGTTCGCTCATTCATGGTGCGGTAGTGGATCAGATCGGCAATGGTGCCAATCTTCAGGTCGTGCTCTTCGGCGAATCGCTCCAGGTCTTCGCGGCGGGCCATAGAGCCGTCGTCATTCATGATCTCGCAGATCACGCCGGCCGGCTCGCAACCTGCCAGTGCGGCGAGGTCACAGGATGCTTCGGTGTGCCCCGCGCGGCTCAAAACACCGCCGGGATCAGACATCAACGGGAAAATATGGCCAGGCTGAACCAGATCACTGGCCTTTGCGTTGCGTGCTACCGCTGCCTGCACCGTGCGTGCACGGTCTGCCGCCGAGATGCCAGTGGTCACACCCACGGCAGCCTCAATCGAGAGGGTAAACTTGGTTCCGAAGCCGGAGGCGTTCTGCTGGACCATCAACGGCAAACCCAGTTGCTCGCAGCGATCCCGGGTCATCGGCATACAGATCAGGCCACGACCAAAACGAGCCATGAAATTGATGGCTTCGGCCGTGCAATGCTCAGCAGCCATCACGAGATCGCCCTCATTCTCGCGATCTTCGTCATCCATCAGTATGACCATCTTGCCCTGACGGATATCTTCAATGATGTCTTCAATGCTGTTCAGTGCCATATGGTTTTGCACCCTTGCGGCGCTCCGGCAAATAATTGCTGCCGGAACAACCTGAGTTTATGGATTACCGGCGGGTGAGGATCAGACGCTGATCCTCACCTACCTGACGTCGGTCCAGCACCTTCCATTGTGCTTTATCTGCCATGGTCTCCAGCGGCAGATGTGCGGTCGGACGTCCCGTGCTGCCGAGGAAAACCGGCGCCTGATAGAGCCAGAGTTCGTCGACCAGATTTTCGTTAATAAAGGTGCCGGCCAGAGTGGGTCCCGCCTCCACCAGCAGCTCGTTGATTCCGAGCTCGCCGAGCGAGTCCAGCAGCTCGGCCAGGTCGATCCCGTTATCTTTCCAGGCGACACCGGTAAGGCTGATGCCCAGGGCCGCGAGGTCCTGGGCTGGCGCAGTGGCCAGCGTTGATGACGCACAGAACACCTGCACGTTACCGCCCTGGAGGATCTTCGCAGACGACGGTGTGCGCGCATCGCGGTCGGCAATCACCCGAAGCGGCTGCCTGGACGGCTCCGTCGCGTCACCAATATCCCCCAGTTCCTCGCGCCGGACCGTCAATGAGGGGTCGTCGGCGAGCACGGTTCCGACACCGGTCAGAATGGCATCACTGATCGCTCTAAGACGCTGGACATCCCGACGTGCCTCAGGACCGGTAATCCACTGGCTCTCGCCGGAAGCCATGGCGGTACGGCCATCAAGACTTGCCGCCATTTTGAGCCGCACCCAGGGTCGGCCGGTGTTCATGCGTTTCATGAAGCCCGGATTCAGGCGGGCAGCTTCTTCCGCCAGCAGGCCTTCAGTAACCCGGATTCCAGCTTCCCTGAGCATGTCCAGCCCACGGCCAGACACCGAGGGGTTCGGGTCCTTGGTTGCGGCGTAGACGTGGGCAACACCAGCATCAATCAGCGCCCTGGCGCAGGGCGGCGTCCGGCCAAAATGGCTGCACGGCTCCAGTGTTACATACGCTGTCGCACCCCGGGCATCCGGACCGGCCTGGCTCAGGGCACGGGTCTCGGCGTGGGCTTCTCCGGCACGCTCATGCCACCCCTCACCAAGAACCAGATCTCCCCGGGCAATGACACACCCAACCCGTGGATTAGGGTGGGTAGAGTACCGACCGCGCCACGCAAGCTGGACAGCCCGCGCCATCATGGCCCTGTCGCGGTTCTCGATCATGCCTTGCCTTTCGGGGCGTGGTTATCCGCCAGCGCTTTGGCAACATCCACGGCTGCCTCACCGTTGCTGGCCGACAACCTCTCGATCTCTTCCTTGAATTCGTTGATATCCTGAAAGCTGCGATATACCGAGGCGAAGCGGACATAGGCAACCTTGTCCAACTGGCGCAATTCGGTCATCACCTCTTCACCCAACTGCATGGACTTCACTTCCCGCTCTCCGGTCGCCCGCAACCGGTATTTGATCCGATTGAGAGCCGCATCAATCTGTTCAATGCTCACGGGGCGCTTTTCCAGCGCTTTCATCAGCCCGGCGCGCAGCTTTTCCTCATCAAACGGTTGTCGGGTACCATCCTGTTTGACCACCCTTGGCATCACCAACTCGGCAGATTCGAAGGTAGTAAAACGCTCCCGACAGGAGAGACATTCCCTGCGGCGACGCACCTGATCACCCTCGGCCACCAGCCGGGAGTCAATCACCTTGGTATCTGCTTCACCACAGAAGGGACAATGCATAGTCAGGAGCTCCGAAGAGGAAGCCGGGCCGAAAAGTCGGCCCGGCAGGTCATGCCTGTAGTCTAGCTATAAAACGATTAGCCGTAGACAGGGAAACGGGCGCAGAGTGCACTTACCTGCTCACGAACCCGGCTGTTGACCGCCTCGTCGTCCAGGTTATCGAGGATGTCGCAGATCCAGCCAGCGAGGTCGCGACACTCGGACTCGCCGAAACCACGGGTGGTGATTGCCGGGGTGCCAATGCGAAGACCGGAGGTGACAAACGGAGACCGCGGATCATTGGGAACCGCGTTCTTGTTAACGGTGATGTGGGCACGACCCAGCGCCGCATCCGCATCTTTTCCGGTAATGTCCTGTTTGATGAGGCTGACCAGGAACAGATGGTTCCTGGTGCCACCGGAAACTACATCATAGCCACGATCCACAAACACCTGGGCCATGGCGGAGGCGTTCTTCACAACCTGCTGCTGGTAGGTCTTGAAATCGTCGCTCATGGCTTCCTTGAAGCACACCGCCTTCGCGGCAATCACGTGCATCAGCGGGCCACCCTGGCCGCCCGGGAATACCGCAGAGTTCAGCTTCTTCTGCAGATCAGCGTCATCGCAGGCCAGGATAAGACCACCACGGGGACCGCGAAGGGTCTTGTGAGTCGTGGTTGCAACAACGTGGGCATGGGGAACTGGATCCGGGTAAACGCCGGCGGCTACGAGACCCGCTACGTGGGCCATATCAACGAACAGATAGGCACCCACCTTGTCGGCAATCTCGCGGAAGCGGGCAAAATCCAGCTCCTGGGAGTAAGCGGAGAAGCCGGCGATGATCATTTTTGGCTTATGCTCGAGAGCCAGCGATTCGATCTCATCGTAGTCGAGAAGGCCGGTGTCGGTGTTAATACCGTACTGCACGGCATTGTAGATCTTGCCCGAGAAGTTGACACTGGCGCCGTGCGTGAGGTGTCCACCATGGGCGAGACTCATGCCCAGAACCGTATCACCGGGCTTGAGCAGGGCCATGAAGACAGCGGAGTTGGCCTGGGAGCCGGAATGTGGCTGGACGTTGGCATAGGCAGCACCAAACAGCTCCTTGGCACGCTCAATCGCCAGGTCTTCGGCAATATCCACGAACTCGCAGCCGCCATAGTAGCGCTTGCCCGGATAGCCTTCCGCGTACTTGTTGGTCAGCACGCTGCCCTGGGCTTCCATCACCCGGGGGCTGGTGTAGTTCTCGGACGCGATCAGCTCGATGTGAGCTTCCTGACGCTTCTCTTCCGCCTGCATGGCGTTCCAGAGTTCGTCGTCAAAGCCGGCGATTTTCATTTCACGATTAAACATGGATGCGCTGCCCCTGTGTGCTTGGCTGGCCCGGAGAGCTTTGGCGATCTCCGCAGGCTCCCTGAAAAATTGGGTCGCTATTCTATCTTACAAACGGGTGAAAAATCACCCTTTAACCGTCCGCAGATACCGGCATGCGGCCAACTCCGGTTTCTGCTCAATTGCTATCACTGGTAGGTTTCGATACCTTAGCCGGTCTACGTTCATTGGTTGCGGCTTGTGGAGTTACGGCCATCGGGTAGGGCGATCCGGGATACGCTGTGAATACATCCCTGTACGCTCGACAAAATCATCCCTGATTTTGACGATCCCGGATCGCCCTACCCGATGGCCTCAGCCAGACACCTTCAGTGATCTCGACACTCAATTCGCAAGAAGGATGCTGACAAAATGGCGCAATACGTCTACACCATGAACCGCGTGGGCAAGGTGGTCCCGCCCAAGCGCGAGATTCTGAAAGACATCTCCCTGAGCTTCTTCCCCGGCGCCAAGATCGGCGTTCTGGGCCTCAACGGTGCCGGTAAATCCACCCTGCTCCGCATTATGGCGGGCGTAGACCAGGATTACATCGGTGAAGCCCGTCCGCAGCCTGGCATCAACGTGGGCTATCTGCCCCAGGAGCCGGAGCTGGACGAAGAAAAAACCGTCAAGGAGATCGTCGACGAGGCGGTTTCCGGCGTCCACGACGCCCTGGCCGAACTGGACCAGGTGTACGCAGCCTACGCCGAACCGGATGCCGACTTTGACGCCCTGGCCAAGAAGCAGGGCGAGCTGGAGGCCTATATCCAGGCCACCGATGGCCACGACATTGAACGCAAGATGGAAGTTGCCGCGGACGCCCTGCGTCTTCCACCCTGGGATCAGAAAGTAAGCGTTCTTTCCGGTGGTGAGCGCCGCCGGGTCGCACTGTGCCGTCTGCTGCTGTCCGGCCCGGACATGCTGCTGCTGGACGAGCCCACCAACCACCTGGATGCCGAATCCGTGGCCTGGCTCGAGCGCTTCCTGCATGACTACGAAGGCACCGTGGTCGCCATCACCCACGACCGGTACTTCCTCGACAACGTCGCCGGCTGGATCCTGGAACTGGACCGTGGCCACGGCATTCCGTTTGAAGGCAATTACAGCCAGTGGCTGGAAAACAAGGAGAAGCGCCTGGAGATGGAATCCAAGCAGGAAGCCTCTCACCAGAAAGCCATCAAACAGGAACTGGAGTGGGTGCGAAGCAATGCCAAGGGCCGTCAGTCCAAGAGCAAGGCCCGTCTGGCCCGCTTTGAGGAGATGAGCTCCCAGGAATTCCAGAAGCGCAACGAAACCAACGAACTCTACATTCCGCCCGGACCTCGCCTGGGCAACAAGGTGATCGAGGTGGACGGCATCAGCAAGTCCTTCGGTGACCGCCTGCTGTATGAAGACGTGTCCTTCAGCGTACCGCCCGGTGCCATCGTGGGCATTATCGGCGGTAACGGTGCCGGCAAATCCACCCTGTTCAAGATGATTGCCGGTTTCGACAAGCCGGACTCTGGTGACATCACCGTCGGCGAAACCGTGGAACTGGCCTACGTGGACCAGATGCGTGACCTGGATGGCAGCAAAACCGTTTGGGAAGAGCTCTCCGACGGCAACGATATCATCAAGGTTGGCAATTACGAGACGCCCTCCCGGGCTTACGTAGGCCGTTTCAACTTCAAGGGCAGCGACCAGCAGAAGCGGGTTGGCGACCTGTCCGGCGGTGAGCGCAACCGCCTGCACCTGGCCAAGCTGCTGAAACAGGGCGGCAACGTGCTGCTGCTGGATGAGCCCACCAACGATCTGGACGTGGAAACCCTCCGGGCGCTGGAAGAAGCCCTGCTGAACTTCCCGGGTTCTGCCCTGGTGATCTCACACGATCGCTGGTTCCTCGACCGCGTAGCCAGCCATATTCTGGCGTTCGAAGATGATGGCGAGGTGGTGTACTTCGAAGGCAACTTCACGGAGTACGATGAGGACTTCAAGAAGCGTAAGGGCGATTCAGCCATGCAGCCCAAGCGCATGAAGTACAAGAAGCTGGCCTGATGGCGAAAACCAAAACCGCCTTTGTCTGCACCGAGTGCGGTGCAGACTATTCCAAGTGGCAGGGCCAGTGCACGGCCTGCCAGGCCTGGAACACCATCAGCGAAGTCCGCGGCGTCAGCAGCAACAGCAAAGGCGCCCGCGGTGCCCGCTTTGAGGGATTCGCCGGCAGCCTATCCGAAGTTCAGAGCCTGGACGACGTCAGCCTGGCCGAGCAGCCTCGCATCAGCTCCGGCATGCAGGAGTTCGATCGGGTCCTGGGCGGCGGCCTGGTCGAAGGCTCTGCCGTACTGATGGGCGGCCATCCGGGCGCCGGCAAGAGCACACTGCTGCTACAGGCCGTCTGCCATCTTGCCGCCAGCGTCCCCGCTTTGTATGTCACCGGTGAGGAATCCCTGCAACAGGTCGCCATGCGCGCCAAACGGCTGGGCCTGCCCACCAAAGACCTGAAGATGCTGTCCGAAACCAGTGTCGAACGAGTCATGCAGGTGGCCGAGGCAGAAAAACCCCGGATTCTGGTGGTGGACAGTATTCAGGTGATGCACATGGCGGATATCGAGTCCGCCCCGGGCAGTGTCTCGCAGGTACGGGAAAGCGCCGCCTACCTCACCCGTTTCGCCAAGCAGACCGGCACCATTCTGTTTCTGGTCGGCCATGTCACCAAAGACGGCAGCCTGGCCGGCCCGAAGGTTCTGGAACACATGATCGACTGCTCTATCCTGCTGGAAGGCTCCAGCGACAGCCGTTATCGAACCCTTCGGGGGATCAAGAACCGGTTTGGTGCAGTGAACGAGTTGGGCGTGTTCGCCATGCTGGAACAGGGGCTAAAGGAAGTGAAGAACCCCAGCGCGATCTTCCTGAACCGCGGCGAAGACGCTGCCCCTGGAAGCGTGGTGATGGTGGTCTGGGAAGGTACCCGCCCGATGCTCGTGGAGATCCAGGCCCTGGTGGATATGGCTCAGGGCGGCTACCCCAGACGGGTCGCAGTTGGCCTCGATCAGAACCGGCTGGCCATGCTCCTTGCCGTATTGCACCGCCATGGCGGCATGCACGTATCCGACCAGGACGTGTTCGTGAACGTGGTTGGTGGCGTAAAAGTAAACGAAACCAGCGCCGATCTCGCGCTGCTGGCCGCCATTGTCTCCTCCTTCCGCGACCGAGCCCTACCCCAGGACCTGGTGATCTTCGGCGAAGTCGGCCTCTCCGGGGAAATCCGCCCGGTGCCCAGTGGCCAGGAGCGCATCTACGAAGCCGCCAAACACGGTTTCACGCGGGCTCTGGTGCCGAAATCCAATGCCCCGCGCAAGGCCATCGACGGCATGAAGGTGATTCCGGTGACCAAACTGAGTGACGCTCTTGCTGCTCTGGAAGAGCTTTAAGCCTGCCATCTTCGGAGTGAACGGTCAGGTTGCAAAAGCTCTAATCAATGAGGTGGGCAAACTCTCTTTCCAGCAACGCCTGATCTCCGAGGTTAAGTTCCACTAGGCGTTTTAAGTGGGTAGCACTATCGAGATCTATGTACTGGCATTTGAAACCCAGCCGGTGCGGCTCCACGTGCCTAAGCTCTACCGCCATAACAATACCTGCCTCATGATCATTCAGATGAATAATCACTTCGCAGGGCTGCTTTAAGGGGACCTGCCAACCCTCCGGCCGCTTCACCAGAACACCTTTCAGCGAAATATCCAGCACCTCCGTCGTCCAGACGGATTCCTGGCAGTGGAGCTCACACGGCGCATCAAACTCGATCCGGTGGAACCGGCGCTTTTCTGGGGTCTTGGTGGGCAAGTGGTTACTCCTGTTTACCGGTCTTGTTTTACCTGACTATAGACCGGACAGAAGATCGCTTCCAGAGGAGTTTTTGAGCAGATATATCTCTGCAGAACAAACAAGGCTGCTGTAGGGCCCTTTCCAAAAATGTCGGAGGCCATGGAAGGCCGGAGACAAGCCACATGGACGTGCTCGTAGCGGTTTTTGGAAAGGGCCCTACAGCAGGCTAGCCCGCATATTCACAGGCTAGGAGACGCAAAAATCCAAGTCTTAGCGGTGATACTCTGGGCTCAGCTCGACCACAGCTTCAATGAACGCCTTTGCATGCTCCGGATCGACATCCGGCGTAATCCCGTGACCAAGGTTAAATATGTGCCCATTGCCGGAACCGAAGCGCTTGAGGATATCAGCCACTTCCTGCCGGATCCGCTCAGGCGGTGCATACAGCATCGCCGGATCCATGTTGCCCTGAAGGGCCACTCGATCACCAATCCGGGCCCGGGCATTACCGATATCGGTAGTCCAGTCCAGACCAACGGCATCCGCACCGGAATCGGCAATGGATTCCAGCCACTGACCGCCATTCTTGGTAAACAGGATCACTGGCACCCGGCGACCATCGCTCTCGCGAATCAGGCCGTCAACGATCTTCCTCATGTAGCGGAGCGAGAACTCTTCGTACGCCCAGCTGCTCAAAACGCCTCCCCAGGTATCGAAAATCTGTACAGCCTGGGCACCGGCCTTGATCTGGCCGTTGAGGTAGTCAATGACCGCGTCCGCCAGATGATCCAGCAAGCGGTGCATAACCTCTGGCTGGCCATACATGAGCTTCTTGGCCTCCCGGAAATCCTTGGAAGAGCCCCCTTCAATCATATAGGTGGCGAGGGTCCACGGGCTTCCGGAGAAGCCGATCAGGGGAACACTGCCATTCAGCGCACCGCGGATGGTGGAGACCGCGTTCATGACGTAATCCAGGTCCACCTCAGCGTTGATCTTCGGCAGAGCGGCAACATCGGCTTCGGAGCGGATCGTGTTCCGGAATTTCGGGCCCTCGCCGGTTTCGAAGTACAGGCCGAGACCCAGAGCATCCGGAATGGTCAGGATGTCTGAGAACAGGATGGCCGCATCCAGCGGGAAACGCTCCAGGGGCTGTAGCGTCACTTCACAGGCCAGCGGCGTGTTCTTGCACAAGCTGAGAAAATCCCCGGCCTTCGCCCTTGTCGCACGGTATTCCGGCAGGTAACGCCCCGCCTGTCGCATCATCCAGACCGGTGTGCGGTCCACGGGCTGGCGCATCAGGGCGCGCAGGAAACGATCATTCTTCAGCTCGGTCATAGGAAATCCAGCGTGTTCTGTACAAAGGGGAAAATTGGATGGAGGCCATAATACCCGGTTTGCGGGAATAAAAAAGGGCGGCTTTCCCTTAGGAAACCGCCCTTCTGATCAGGATCAACCGTGCAATCAGATATCCAGGTAATCCATGATGCCTTCGGCAGCCTGACGGCCTTCCCAGATAGCGGTTACGACCAGATCGGAACCACGGACCATGTCCCCGCCCGCAAAGATCTTCTCGTTGCTGGTCTGGAACATGAATTCTGCGCCTTCCGGAGCAGTTACCCGGCCCGAATCGTCGGTATTCACCTTCAGCTCATCGAACCAGTCGGCCGGGCTCGGACGGAAACCGAAGGCGACCAGAACCGCGTCCGCAGGAATAACCTCCTCGCTACCCGGGACCACTTCCGGACGGCGACGACCATTTTCGTCGGGATCGCCCAGACGGGTCTGAACCACCTTCACACCCTCAACCCGGTCTTCACCAATAATGGCGATGGGCTGACGATTGAAGAAGAACTTAACGCCCTCTTCCTTGGCGTTGGCCACTTCCCGGCGAGAACCCGGCATGTTGGCTTCATCCCGGCGGTAGGCACAGGTGACGCTCTCGGCCTGCTGACGGATCGAGGTGCGGTTGCAGTCCATGGCCGTATCGCCGCCACCCAGGACAACAACCCGCTTGCCTTTCATGTCGATGAAGTCTGCTTCGTCTTTCTCGAAGCCGAGACGACGGTTGACGTTCGAAACGAGGAACGGCAGTGCATCGTACACGCCCGGCAGGTTCTCACCCGGGAAACCTCCCTTCATGTAGGTGTAGGTGCCCATGCCCATGAAAACGGCATCGTACTCGTCAATGATCTCCTGCAACTGAACGTCCTTGCCCACCTCGGTAGACAGGCGGAATTCCACGCCCATCTCCTCGAACACCTTGCGGCGGCGGGTCATAACGGATTTTTCCAGCTTGAACTCGGGAATGCCGAAGGTCAGCAGACCACCGATTTCCGGATAGATATCGAATACAACCGGCTTGACGCCATTGCGAACCAGAACGTCCGCGCAGCCCAGACCCGCAGGCCCAGCGCCGATGACGGCAACCTTCTTGTCTGTCCACTTCACGGCGGACATATCCGGTTTCCAGCCCAGGGCAAAGGCGGTATCGGTAATGTACTTCTCGACAGACCCGATGGTAACCGCGCCGTACCCGTCGTTCAGGGTGCAGGCACCTTCACACAGGCGATCCTGCGGACAAACGCGGCCGCAAACTTCAGGCAGGGAGTTGGTCTGGTGACACAACTCGACGGCCCGCATGATATTGCCTTCGGACACCAGCTTGAGCCAGTTCGGAATATAGTTGTGAACCGGGCACTTCCACTCGCAATAGGGGTTACCACACTCAAGACAGCGATGGGACTGGGACGCCGCGTTATCTGCTGTGAAGGGGTGGTAAATTTCACCAAACTCTTTCTTCCGCTTCTTGGCCGGGACCTTTTTCGGGTCGACACGTCCAACCTCGACAAACTGGAAGTCATTACTCAGTCGTTCTTTCATCTGGATGCTCTCATCAACTCGATTTCGACAAGGGCGGCAGCCAGGCTGCTCGCCCCAAACCCTCTCAGCCTCTTATTCCGGACGCGCCCGGGTGCTGGCCAGCAGACTGCGCAGATTCGCAGCCTTGGGTTTCACCAGCCAGAAGCGGCCAATGTAGTCGTCGAAATTCTCAAGAATGTGCTCTGCCCACTCACTGCCGGTTTCCGAGATATGCTCCCGGATTACACCACGCAGGTGATTGCGGTAGGACTCCATGTCCTCGCTGGAAATCCGCTGAATTTCCACCAGCTCGTGGTTGTATTTGTCCACGAACGTGTTGTTGATATCCATGACGTAAGCAAAGCCACCGGTCATACCAGCACCGAAGTTGTGGCCAGTAGAGCCCAGCACCGTCACCAGACCACCGGTCATGTATTCACAGCAATGGTCTCCGGCGCCTTCCACAACGGCATGGGCACCGGAATTACGAACTGCAAATCGCTCACCCGCGGTTCCGGCAGCAAAGAGTTTGCCGCCGGTTGCGCCGTAGAGACAGGTATTGCCGACGATAGAGGTTTCCTGGGTCTTGAACGCGCTGCCGCGGGGCGGCTTCACAACCAGCTTGCCACCGGTCATGCCCTTACCGACGTAGTCGTTGGCGTCCCCTTCAAGGATCAGGTTGAGACCACCCACGTTCCAGACACCAAAACTCTGGCCAGCGGTACCGGTCAGGTCCAGGGTGATCGGTGCATCCACCATACCCTGGTTACCATGGATCTGGGCGATTTCGCCAGAGAGGCGGGCGCCAATAGAGCGATCACAGTTGGTGACTCGATAGGACCACGCGCCTCCACTCTTCTCTTTGATCGCCGCAGCGGTATCCTGAACCATCTGTTCCGCGAGCCTGCCCTCATCAAACGGGTGATTCCGTTCGACCTGACAGGTCTGCGGCTTGTCTGCAGGAATATGGTCGTTAGACAGCAGGCGACTCAGATCCAGTTTCTTCTGACGTTCGGTATCACCGGGCAGGCGCTCCAGCAGGTCAACGCGACCCACAAGCTCTTCCAGGGTACGCACGCCCAGCTTGGCCATCCACTCCCGGGTCTCTTCGGCCACGAAGCGGAAGAAATTCATCGCCATTTCCACCGTGCCCTTGAAGTGCTCTTCACGGAGGTGGTCGTTCTGTGTAGCCACACCGGTCGCGCAGTTATTCAGGTGACAGATACGCAGGTATTTACAACCCAGCGCAACCATCGGGGTGGTACCAAAACCGAAGCTCTCGGCACCAAGGATCGCGCCCTTTACCACGTCCAGACCTGTTTTCAGGCCGCCATCAGTCTGCAGGCGAATCTTGCCACGCAGGTCATTGGCTCGCAGCGCCTGCTGGGTTTCGGTAAGCCCCAGCTCCCAGGGAGAACCGGCGTAGCGGATCGACGTCAGCGGGCTCGCCGCTGTACCGCCATCGTACCCGGACACCGTGATCAGGTCGGCGTACGCCTTAGCCACACCTGCGGCAATCGTACCGACGCCGGGCTCAGAGACCAGCTTCACAGACACCAGAGCCTGCGGATTGACCTGTTTGAGGTCGAAAATCAGCTGGGCCAGATCCTCGATGGAATAGATATCGTGATGCGGCGGCGGTGAAATCAGCGTTACGCCCGGGACCGAATAACGCAGGCGGGCGATCAGTTCATTGACCTTGCCACCGGGCAACTGGCCGCCTTCGCCCGGCTTGGCACCTTGGGCCACCTTGATCTGCATGACATCCGCACTACGCAGATATTCGGCTGTAACGCCAAAACGTCCGGACGCGATCTGTTTGATTTTCGAGCGTTTTTCAGTGCCATAGCGAGCGGGATCTTCACCGCCCTCGCCCGAATTAGACCGGCTGCCCAGGGTATTCATGGCCACCGCCAAGGCTTCGTGGGCCTCGGGTGACAGGGCACCAAGTGACATACCGGCCGAATCAAAGCGGGGGAAGATGTTTTCAACCGGCTCTACTTCCGAAATATCAATCGGCTTGATGTCTTTCCGGAAGACAAGAAGGTCACGGAGCGTCGCAACCGGACGCTCGTTAACCAGACCCGCGTATTCCTTGTAGTGGCCATAGTCGCCGCTGGTCACCGCCTCCTGGAGCTTACCGACCACATCCGGGTTAAAGGCATGATACTCCTGGCCATGGACGTACTTCAGAAGACCGCCCTGAATGATGGGCTTGCGCGGCTTCCAGGCCACGGACGCCAATTGCTCCTGGTCCTGCTGGAAATCGTAGAACCCGGCACCCTGGATTCGGCTGGGCACACCCTTGAAGCACAGGTCAACGACATCATCGGCCAGACCGACCGCCTCAAACAGCTGGGCGCCACGATAGGAAGTGATGGTGGAAATTCCCATCTTCGACAGTATCTTCAGCAACCCTTTGTTGATGCCCTTCCGGTAGTTATTCTTGGCATCAATCGGATCCATCAGCAGTTCGCCGGTACGGATCAGGTCGTTCAGAACCTGGTAAGCCAGGTACGGATAGACCGCTGTTGCACCAAAACCGAAGAGCACGGCGAAATGATGGGGATCGCGAGCCCAACCGGTTTCAACAACGATGTTGGAATCGCAACGCAGTCCTTTCTTGACCAGATGGTGGTGGACCGCACCGGTTGCCATCAGGGCATTGACCGGCAGTTCACCTTCCTTCAAATCTTTGTCGGTGAGGATCAGCAGCACCTTACCATCCCGGACGGCCTGTTCCGCTTCCTCACAAACCTGGCGAATCGCCTGCTCCAATCCCTGTTCCGGGCGGTAGCTCATGGAAATACGCGCGACCTCGAAACCCGGGCGCTCATTGTTGGCAATCTTGAGGAACTTGGCAGGCGACAGAACCGGTGTCGTCAGAATAATGCGGTCTGCGTGATCGGCGGTTTCCTCGAATACGTTGCGCTCGGCACCCAGACAGGTCTCCAGGGACATGACAATCGACTCACGCAGAGGGTCAATCGCCGGGTTGGTCACCTGGGCGAACTTCTGCCGGAAGTAGTCCGCCACGTGGCGTACCTTGCTCGAGAGCACGGCCATTGGGGTATCGTCGCCCATGGATCCAACCGCTTCCTGGCCGTTCTCCGCAAGCGGACGCAATACCTGGTCACGCTCTTCGAAGGAGACCATGAACATCTTCTGGTGCACCAGAAGCTCGTCGGAATCCATCAGCCTGAAATCCGGGGTGTCCTGATTCAGAGTGGTCTCGACGCGGAGAGCGTTTTCCCGCAGCCAGCGCTTGTAAGGCTGAGCGGTCTTGAGACGCTGATCAATGTCCTTGGTGTGCAGGACTTCACCGGACTCTGTGTCGATCGCCAGCATCTGACCCGGTCCGACACGGCCTTTGGCTACCACATCGTCCGGCTGATAACCGTAAGTTCCGATCTCTGAGGCCAGCGTGATGAAATCATCCTTGGTGATGACCCACCGGGCCGGGCGCAGACCATTCCGGTCGAGCATACAGACGGCATAGCGGCCGTCCGACATGACCAGACCGGCAGGACCATCCCAAGGCTCCATGTGCATGGAGTTGTACTCGTAAAACGCACGCAGCTCTGAATCCATGCTGTCGACATTCTGCCAGGCTGGCGGAATCATCATGCGGACCGCGCGGAACAGGTCAACACCGCCGGCAAGCAGCACTTCCAGCATGTTGTCCATGCTTGAGGAGTCAGAACCGGTGAGGTTCACCAGAGGCTGCAGGGTCTGCAGATCTGGCAATTCCGGAGAGCTGAACTTGGCGGCCCGGGCGATGGCCCAGTTACGGTTGCCGTCGATGGTGTTGATCTCACCGTTGTGAGCCAGATACCGGAACGGCTGGGCCAGCGGCCAGCGTGGCATGGTGTTGGTGGAGAACCGCTGATGGAAAACACAGATGGCGGTCTCGAGATCGGGGTCACCCAGATCCTTGTAGAAGTTGGCCAGATCTGCCGGCATCATCAGGCCTTTATAGGCCAGGGTGCGGTGTGACAGGCTACAGATGTAGAACTCGGGATCGTCGGCCATATCGCTTTCGGCGTGGCGACGGCCCACGAACAGACTGATCGCAAAATCACGCTCCGCCTTGCCACCAGGCACCACGAAGACCTGCTCGATACGGGGCAGGCAATCAAGCGCCATAGGACCGAGACAGCTGTCATCGACCGGCACTTCGCGCCAGCCGAGAATCTCCAGGCCCTGCTCGGTCAACCGTTTCTCGATGGCCGCACGACCAGCCGAAGCCTTGGCTTCGTCGGGGTTCAGGAAGACCTGGCCGACAGCAAAAAGATCACCCGGCTCCTTACCAAACGCTGCCTTGGCGGCTTTTTTCAGAAAGCCATCCGGGCTCTGGATCAGAAGGCCACAACCATCGCCGGTCTTTCCGTCTGCAGCGATACCACCTCGGTGGGTCATGCAGGTCAGAGACTCGATGGCAGTTTGCAACAACTTGTGGCTGGCCTCGCCCTTCATGTGGGCAATCAGACCGAATCCGCAGTTGTCCCTGAATTCATCGGGATGATACAAACCTGTCATCATAAGCGTTCTCTCGCGTAGAAATGCTTTTCAATCAAAGAGTTAATTGGCGCACAGCCAAACAACCACCCTTCGACACTGAAAATGGGGGCTGGCTATTTTACACACGTAGAAATACGTACTCAAATCGGCGTGACGTTATTGTGGGAAGCCGAAACCGGGATTACCAGTCGACAAGGTTATGGAACAACGAGTTAGCGCCGAAACAGCGGCGCTATAAATTGTCGACCGGACGCACCCAGGGTGACCTGGAAGCCAGCTCCTCTGGCAAACCAGCTGCCGCGGCATTTGCCGCCTCCCGGGTAGGAAACTCCCCATAGAATACCATAAACCAGGGCTGGCCTTGCCTTTCCCCGCGGGTGTAGACCAGATCACCAAGCTGTGAATAGCGGGAAATAACATTCAGAGCGGTCTGTTCGAGATTGCCGGCCACCAGTTGAATGGTCCAGCCTCCACGCGCCCGAACCTGATCAATCGCCGAAAAATACGCCGGGTTTGCCGGAGTGAAGCTCGGCGCGGCCTCTGGCTCTGGCTCTGGCTCTGGCTCTGGCTCTGGCTCTGGCTCTGGCTCTGGCTCTGGCTCTGGCTCTGGCTCTGGCTCTGGCTCTGGCTCTGGCTCTGGCTCTGGCTCTGGCTCTGGCTCTGGCTCTGGCTCTGGCTCTGGCTGGTCAGCTTCCGGCTCGGTTACCGGCTCTGTCAATACCGTTTCAGGCTCCACGGCAGGCTGGTCCTGCGACGGCTCTTCCGGGGATGGCACTGAATTCTCTGTTTCAGGCCCAATGGTTATACTCTTTCTCACCGGCTCCGGTGCTTTTACAGTCTCGCCGGCCACGGATTCATCATACTGGCGCGACACAAACCACCAGGAGCCCGCAAGGAGCACAAGGGCCAGCCCGGGCAAAAGGAACCGCTTCCACGGAACGTGCTTCGGGCGATCGACACTCGGCGAGGCCACAATGTCCAGCCAAACGCCCGGAGTCACACGCTTGAGTCGCGCAAAGCTACCCTGGCTCAGGGCGTGAATTTTGGAGACCCGGGCCGGACTCAGAAGTTCCCCTGCCTTGCCGCCGGCAGCGTGAACCCGTGGTTCCAGATAGGCAACGATTTCATCCCTGGTGAGAGGCCGCAGATGTATCTGGTGGACACTTGTGCTCGCATCATCCAGGCCCATCGACTGGACCAGGCTATCCGTTCCGGCAAACACCGGAACGGCAGAAGAGCCACGCTCTGAAGCCAGATAGGCGGACAGGATAAGCCTTAGCAACTCCGTCGGCGCCCGGTCGGCATCGTCAATCAAAAGGACCATACGCTGGCCCTTTCGGACCCGCGATTCAGACCACTTGAAAAAGCCATAAACCAGGTCTCGGGGGCTGTCTTCCGGGCCGAGATTTGAGCGGGAAACCGCTTTCAGGTCCCGGGCAAGGGCCTGGACGCTGGTCAGCGCTGCCGCCGGTATACGGTGAAAGTCGAGTCTGGATGATTCGCTGCGGACCAGCTCCGCCAGTATTCGGGTTTTGCCCGAGCCAGCAGCTCCGGTCAATAACAGAGCCATATCACCGAAGCCGCATAGATGGCGCAACGCTTCCAGAGCGTGATGACGCATGGCATCCGGAAAGAACGGCGTCTCCATTTCCAGCGGGTTGGCACGGAGGCTGTAGCGCTGCTGCAACCTGGGGAACAGGCCTCCGCCATCAAGACTGTTCAAGCTTTCTTCAGTCACGGGTCTTCCTTGTCTTCTGGTCCGCTACCAAATCATTGATGCCTTCGGGCCGTCATCATGTCGAGCTGCAAAAACGTGCAAAGGTGAGAGCAAGGTTTTCAGGACTCGCTTCGGCTGTGACCACGGCGTCTCCAACCGACCGAAGCAGGACCAGCCTCAAAAGGCCATCCACGTTCTTCTTGTCGACAGCCATCAGCCCCATAAAGTCATCGGCCGTCATTGCAACCGGGGGCTTATCCGGTAAACCGGCCCGGAGGATCAGTCGGTTAATACGATCACAATCGTCACGGCTGATCATCCCTTCAAGCGCGGACAATTCGGCGGCCATCAGCATACCGGTGCCCACTGCTTCCCCGTGCAGCCAGTTGCCATAACCGGCATAGGTTTCGATCGCGTGGCCGAAGGTGTGACCAAGATTCAGGATCGCCCTGAGGCCACCTTCGCGCTCGTCAAGTGCAACAATTTCGGCCTTGCAAGCGCAGGACCTGAAGATGGCCTCTGCCAGCGCCTCCGGATCAAGACTGACCAATGCATCCATGCGCTCTTCAAGCCAGCCAAGAAAGCCCTGATCCCGGATCAGCCCATATTTGATAACTTCCGCCAGCCCCGCTGACACCTCTCTGGCGGGCAAAGTCTGTAGACTTGCCGTGTCTATCAACACCGCTTGCGGCTGATGAAAAGCCCCAATCATGTTCTTGCCAAGCGGGTGATTGATGCCAGTTTTGCCGCCGACAGAAGAGTCGACCTGGGAAAGCAGCGTCGTTGGAATCTGGATGAACGGTACACCACGTTGATAACAGGCTGCTGCAAAACCAGCCATATCCCCGACCACACCTCCACCGAGGGCGACCAGAGTGGTTTTTCGGGTGTGGCGCTGTTCAAGGAGACCGTCAAAGATGCTGTTAAGAGTCTGCCAATCCTTGAACTTCTCGCCATCCGGAAGTACGACGGTATCAACCCGCTTCCCCGGAAAGCAGGCTTTCGCCCGTTCAAGATAGAGTGGTGCCACAGTCTCATTGGTGACGATCATGACCTGCGCCCCGGAAACAAAAGCTGATAGATCCTGAGTGCCGAGAAGACCCTCACCGATAAATATGGGGTAGCTGCGTTCACCGAGCTCTACCGAGAGCTCCCGATACCGATTAGACATGGTTGCGACCTTCCTTACGTATCTGCCTTTTGTGACGCGGCGTTTTCGGGTTCAGCCGATTGACCAGCTGACGTACCACCAGCCGGGGACTCTTTCTGTCCGTGAACATGATGATGTCCGCGAGACCTGAATACAGCGGATCGCGGATTGAGAAAAGTTTCCGCAAGACCGCCTCAGGGTCGTCGTTCTGTAGCAAAGGCCGATTGCGGTCCTTGCGTGTTCGCTCTACCTGCTGCTCTATGGATGTTTTCAGATAGATGACCGTTGCATCTCTCTTGAGAATCGGGTGGTTTTCCTGGCGCATCACAGCTCCGCCACCAGTAGCCAGCACGGTTCGGTCCTCGTGGGACAACTCGTCCAGCATGGCTGTTTCCCGCAAACGGAATCCATCCTCGCCCTCAACATCAAAAATCCACGGAATGTTAGCCCCGCACCGCTCTTCAATGATGCGATCAGAATCAAGAAAACGATAGCCGAGCTCTTTGGCGAGCATCCGGCCAATCGTGCTTTTCCCTGCTCCCATGGGGCCAACCAGGACAACGCGTTTCGGCAAAGACATAACTTCCGCTCAGTTTTGTTCAGGCGGGTGAGAATATCACAGGGCCGGTGATTGCATAAGTTCGGGGCCCGTCCTGGACAAAATTCAGGCACAAAAAAGCCGCCGGTTCCAGGCGGCGGCGGCTTTTTTTCGGGATCCCGGTTACCGGACAAGATCGCTCTTGATGATCTTGGGCGTTATGAAAATTAACAGCTCACTGCGCTCATCAATTTTCTCGGTACGCTTGAAAAGACGACCCAGGTAGGGAATATCCCCAAGGAACGGGGTCTTCGTAGTTTGGGTCGCAACTTGCGACTGGAAGATACCACCCAGCACCACCGTCTCACCGTTGCCAACCAGAACCTGAGTGGTCACCTGGTTGGTATTGATCGAAGGAATACCGGCGGTAACTTCACCACGGGAGTCCTGGTTGACCACCAGATCCATAATAATCTTGTCATCCGGGGTGATTTGCGGCGTCACCTCGAGAGAAAGCACGGCTTCCTTGAACGAGACCGCTGTCGCACCGCTGGAAGACGCTCGCTGATAAGGAATTTCCTCACCGGATTTGATAGACGCTGTCTGGCGATCCGCGGTCACAACACGAGGCTGTGAAACCACTTCGGCCTGGCCGTCGCTCTCCAGCGCAGACAGCTCCAGGTCAACCAGGAAGTCATCGCTGCCCCAGCCAATGGCAAACGAGGAAGTGCCTTCACCGCTCACACCGAGATCGACCGCCAGCGCACCCGGGAAGGTGATTGTACTGCTGTTTCCGGCTGCAGCATCACGCGCCTCCTGCAAGGACTGCTGCGAGCCTCCGACAGTGAATACATTATCTCCACTCACATCGTAAGCAGCGCCACCCCAGCGAACACCGAGATTTTCCGCCACGTTGGTCTGGGCTCGAACAATGCGGGCCTCAATAGACACCTGACGCACCGGCACATCCCATGTCGATACCAGACGGCGAATTTCATCAAGCTTCTCGGCAGTTTCACGAACACTGATCGTGTTGGTACGAACATCAGAGGAGACGAATCCGCGATCAGAGATCAGCTCTTCGTCTTCCTTGATCAACGCAACAATATCAGCCGCTTTGGCGTAGTTAACCTGAATGATGTCCAGACGAACCGGGGCCAGCTCGGCAATCTGCTTGTTGGTTTCGAGCTCGAGTTTCTCACGCGCTGCGATTTCGTCTGCAGGCGCTACCAGCAATACGTTGCCGATCTGACGCTTATCGAGGCCTTTGGTCTTGAGAATCAGATCCAGCGCCTGATCCCAGGGAACATTCTGCAGACGCAGAGTAATGCTGCCGCCTACCGTATCACTGGCAACCAGGTTCAGGCCGGTGAAGTCAGCAATCAGCTGCAGGACCGAGCGCACTTCAATATCCTGGAAGTTCAGGGACAGCTTGTCACCGGTATACGGGAACTTCTCTTCCCTGCGGGACTCAGCCTCTTCCTGGCTCAATTCTTCAACGCTGACGGTAAACTGGCTGCCGGACTGGTAGGCAATGTAGTCGTAATTCCCCTCGGGGGTGATCTCGACCACGGCATTACCATCTTCCACAAAGGTGTCAATACGGGTAACCGGAGTGGCGAAATCTGTCACATCGAGTCGGCGCCGCAGGTCTGAGGGTACTTCAATACCGTCCATCGTCAGGCGAATCTTGCCAGCGCGCTCTGTCAGGTCCACCGGCGTGCTGGAGCTACCCAGATCAACAAGAACGCGACCTTCACCGTCCTTGCCCCGACGGAAATCCACACCGGCCAGAGCGTTGGCAGACATGGAGCCCGATGTTGAGCTGCTTTGAGACGCGGGAGCGGAGGAACTCGCGACAACGGCATCGGCCTGGCCGCCAATTGTCATGACCAGGGAGTTGCCCGAACGAACCGTGTCATAGGGCACCAGCTCGACCAGGTTGAATATCAGCCGGGTGCGGTCCTTGGTTTCCACCACGGTCATGCTCTGGGCGTTGCCTGATCCCAGAGGCACACTGCGACTTTCAAGACCACTGGTCGTGTCCCGAAGATCAACCGCAATGCGAGCGGGACGCTCAATGGTATAACCGGAAGGTTCCGGCGGTGCCCCGTCAAACTGCAGTGTAACTTCAAGCCGCTCGCCCGGTAGCGACGAAAACGACACGTCTTCCAGCGTGACCGCATTGGCCAGGCTGGATAACAACCCAAAAGCAATCACGCTGACGTATACATTGAGTTTTCTGAACATCGCTAGCCTCGACCCTAAACTTTTTTGTACGTGCATGGTTCTTTCAACTTTCATCCAACCGCTCCTTAGCCTGCGCCCTCTTCCAGGGTCAGGGAGCGAGGACGCTCAACCCAGCCACCCCGGCCATTGGGAACGATTTCAATAAGCTCGATACGGGTTTCACTGACGCCCACAATGCGACCGTAGTTCTGCCCCATGTAATTTCCGGTACGGACCCTGTGAATTCCGCCGGTATCATCTTCAATCAGGGCGAAAAGGTTACCCGATGCCCCCTGAAGCGTGCCGACCATCTCAAGTGTTTTCAGGTCAAAATTCTCGAGAACTTCCCTCGGCCGATCCAGATCCGGCTCAACATCACTGACCGGCTGCTCATCGACCATGGTGAGTTGGACGTCGATGGGTGGCTCAAAGGGTGCCCGACGATCCGCCGCGGAGTAACTGAAAGCCTCGTAGGCTTTGAACTCCGGCAGGGGCTCGACATACCCTCTCGGCTTCGCCCGAGTTTCGGCCATGAACTGATCAAGATCTGAAAATCCGTTGCCCTGGGAGCAGGCTGTCAGGAGAGACACCAGACAAACACCCAGCCAGGCTTTTACCGCATGCTTTCCTGTCATGCTCATTCTCCAGCCCGGTAGCGATAAGTACGAGCTACAACCTGCATATCAAGCCGTTCTCCGTCTCCGCCAGTTGGTTTTATGGTCAAGTCGTGCAGCGTCACAATCCGGGGAAGGCTCGCAACACTGCTGACGAAAGATGCCAGCTCATGATAAGAGCCAGACACCCGGATGTTGATTGGCAGCTCGGAGTAGAAGTCCCGCTGCCGCTCCGGCTGAAGAGCCACTTCCTGAAGTGCCAGGCCGTTACCCAGCGCCGTATTCGTAATGTCCTCAAGCAACCCGGGCACTTCCGTCTCACTCGGAAGCTGCCTTACCAGAGCACCAAAGGTTTCTTCCATTTCCGCCATCTGGGCCTTGAAGACCTCAAGATTGGCCACCTGGTAGGCCTTTTCTTCATAGGTTTTTCGCAGCTCCTGCTCTGTGCGCTCTACACGCTCTAGCTGAGCATACTGGTCCTTGATAAAGAACCAGTAGCCACCGCCGGCGATGAGCCCGAAGATTATCAGGACTACAATGAACTTGATGGGAGCAGGCCAGATACCGGCGTTGTTGACATCAAGATCGTTGATATCAAATTCATTAAGGCTTTTAAGAGAGTCCGCGAGGCTCATTACTTATCCTCCCCTTCGGGCTCGGGCGTTTTCTGTTTAACCGACAGGTTGAACTGACTGTAACCGGCCCGACGACTATCAGCAGCAGACACGTTGGAGAGGTTGGGGTCCGTAAACCACTCGGATTCCTCAAACTGACGCATAAGCGTCGAAACCCGGCTATTGGACTCGGCCATGCCGACGATATCGACACGCTCGCCGGTTCTCTTCAGGTCCGTATAGAACAGACCATCAGGCAATGTCCTCACCAGCTCGTCAAAGACACGCACGATGACCGGTCGCTTACCCTGAAGGTCCTGAATGACCTGCATCCGGGCGAGGAGCTCATCCCGCTTGCGCTTGAGATTTTCGATTTCCTTGATCTGCTGGTCCAGTTTCTTCGTGGCTGTCTCGATATAGGCGTTCCGCGATTGCTGGTAAGCGATCCGGCTGTCCATATCGGTCTTCCAGAGAAAAACCAGGCCGCCGGCAATGATCGCGGCGCCAAGAATCATGACCACAAACTGCTTCTGCTTCTCGGCACGAAGTTCCTCGCGCCACGGTCGAAGGTTAATCTTTGCCATCAGTCGAAGCTCCTCATTGCCAGGCCGCAGGCAATCATCAGGGAAGGCGCATCATTACTCAGTGCCGATGCGTTGACCCGTGACCCTACTGCCATGTCTGCAAAAGGATTCGCGACCATTGTCGGCGTTCCCGTCTTTTCTTCGACCATCTCCGTCAGCCCCTGAATCGAGGCAGTGCCTCCTGCCAGAACCACGTAATCGACAGCATTGTACTGACTGGCGCCAAAGAAGAACTGAAGTGCTCGGGCCACCTGCTGCACCACGGCTTCGCGGAACGGGGTCAGCACTTCGGATTCGTAGTCATCGGGCAATCCACCCTGTTTTTTGGCAAGACCGGCCTCTTCCAGAGACAGACCGTAACGGCGCTGGATTTCCTCGGTCAGCTGTTTGCCACCGAAAATCTGCTCTCGCGTATAAACGGTCTTGCCACCGGCCAGAACACTCAGCGTGGTCATGGTCGCGCCAATGTCCACGATCGCTACCACCAGCTCCTCTCCCTGAGAGTCCAGCTGAGGCTCGATCAGTGCGTAGGCACGCTCAAGGGCATAGGCTTCAACGTCAACCACCTTGGTAGTCAGTGAAGCAATCTCGAGTGCATCCTCGCGGATGTCGACGTTTTCCTTCCGGCAAGCAGCCAGAAGCACATCCACCTGGTCGGGGTTGTTCTCGGAAGGTCCCTGAACCTCGAAATCGATGGCCACTTCATCCAGCGGGTATGGAATATATTGATCGGCCTCCAGGGCAATCTGATCTTCCATCTCGAATTCGTTCAGGCCGCCATCCATCTGGATGAGCTTGGTAATAACTGCAGAACCTGAAACCGCAACAGCCACCTGTTTGACACCAGAACGGGACTTGGAAGCTACGCGCTTCATTACCTCGCCCACAGCTTCTACGTCCGTAATATTCTTTTCCACCACGGCATTGGCCGGCAAAGGCTCCACCGCGTAGCTTTCGACCTTATAACGGTCGCCCTGCTTCGATAGCTCCAGAAGTTTGACCGAGCTGGAGCTTATATCCACGCCCAGCACTGCACTGGATTTCTTTCCTAATCCAAACACGCGCTCACCCTATACCTGGTTAGATGCACCCGGTTACGTAACTTATGTGTTTTTTATTTAAGAGAATTTCTTCACCATTCCGTCTACAATGCGTGTTCTTCTTTAGTTGAGAACTATTGCAGCGGTGAAGCACCTCTTCCATCCTAAAGCAATTTCTCAAATGATAGACCTATATCCAACAGTTGTCAGAAAAAAATGTCTCATTTGTTGCGCACATCTCGCCTTTTTGCCTGGTTGTTTCTTACCGGACTGAGTGTCGCCGTTATCGTAACGTCAGGCTTCTATCTTTACCTTCGCCCTGGCCTTCCGCCGGTACATCAGCTTCTGGACATCAAGCTTCAGACGCCATTACGGGTCTATAGCAAAGACAACAGATTAATAGCAGAATTCGGTGAAAAGAGAAGGGCACCCATCACAATCGAACAGATCCCAACAATTCAGTTACAAGCCTTTATGGCAGCTGAAGACTCGCGTTTTTACGAGCACTTCGGGGTCGACATCAAAGGCCTGGCGCGGGCTGCAATCGAACTGGTCTCTACCGGCGAGATCCAGTCCGGGGGCAGTACCATCACAATGCAGGTTGCAAAAAATTACTTTTTGTCACGGGACAGAACCTTTATCCGGAAGTTCAACGAGATACTTCTGGCTCTTCAGATCGAACGTGAACTGGATAAAAACCGCATTCTCGAGCTCTATCTGAACAAGATCTATCTGGGCAATCGGGCCTACGGAATTGCCGCCGCTGCACAGGTTTATTACAACAAGCCGGTCTCGGAACTGTCCCTGGCCCAAATGGCCATGCTCGCCGGCTTGCCAAAAGCGCCCTCGGCATTCAACCCCCTGGCCAATCCGGACCGTGCGATGATCCGGCGCAACTGGATTCTCGGACGAATGCGCGACCTGGGATACATCACTCCGGATGCCCACGAACTTGCTGTTTCCGCCCCCATTACTGCCAGCTACAACAGCACGGAGACTGAAGTCGACGCCGACTATGTTGCCGAAATGGCGAGATCCGAGATGGTTCGGCGGTTCGGCGAGGACGCCTACACCGATGGCTACACCGTCACCCTCACAGTTGACGGCAAGAAACAGCAGGTTGCCACAGAGGCATTAAGAGACGGCCTTGAAGCCTATGATCGGCGCCACGGCTTCAGGGGCCCCATTGGGGAGATTGATCAGGAAACCCTCGCCGAGAGTGAGCCATCAGATCTGATCCTGAACTACCCTCGCGTGGAGTCCCTGCTTCCCGCAATCGTCACAGAGGTTGACGACGAATCCGGCAAAGTGGCGGTGCACGCGCGCCGCATCGGCCCCGCCACCATGGCTTTCGAAACCATGACCTGGGCGAGGCGCTACAAAACTGAAAATCTCACAGGCCCTGAGCCTGAGAAGCCCTCCGATGTTGTGGCTCCCGGCGACGTTATCTATGTGCGCGCCCAGAACCCGGAATCGGCCTCGCTAGAGCCAGAAGCCAACGGGAACGAATCCCCGAATGAGCAGTCGGAGCAGCTCGCTGAAGCCTCTGTTGCGCTTGCTCAAATCCCGAGGGTTGAAGGCGCGCTCATTTCACTGAAAGCCAAAACCGGCGCCATTGAGGCACTGAGCGGAGGCTACAGTTTTGGTCAGAGCAAATATAACCGTGCCATACAGGCAAGACGACAGCCTGGCTCCACCTTCAAGCCCTTTCTTTATCTGAGCGCCCTGGAAAGCGGCATGACACCGGCGACCATCTACAACGATGCGCCGATTGTCTTCGATGACTCGGAACTGGAGACTGCCTGGCGCCCCCAGAACTCCTCCGGACAGTTCTATGGCCCAACCCGCCTGCGGGAAGCACTCTATCGCTCACGCAACCTGGTCTCAATCCGACTGCTGCGCGACCTAGGCATCCGGAACACGCTGGATTACCTGGCACAACTGGAAATCCCGGTAGAAAACATGCCGGACGATCTGTCACTCTCCCTGGGCAGCGGGCAGCTTACTCCCATGGAACTTGCCCGAGGCATGGCCGTGATTGCCAACGGAGGCTACGACGTTGAACCCTACCTCATCGAGACTATCACTGACTTTAGCGGTGAGACCATTTACCAGGCGCCGAAAACCGTTCTGTGCGACAAAGACTGCAACGACGGTACAGGACAGGAACCATCGGGCGAGCAAGAAGGCTCGCCAAACACCGTCGCCAATGTCTCTGAAACAAGTGAGGACTCGCCCGAGGTTCGGGTTATGCCCAGACTGGCGGACGAACGCTCGGTCTTTATTCTGCATTCAATGATGCAGGACGTCATTCGTCGCGGTACCGGCAGACGGGCGCTGGCCCTTGGCCGGGATGACATCGCCGGCAAAACCGGCACCACCAACGAACAGAAAGACACCTGGTTTGCCGGCTTCAATCACGAAGTGGCAACAACTACCTGGGTCGGATTCGACCAACCGGCACCTTTGGGCAGACGCGAATTTGGCGCCAGCACCGCGCTCCCCATCTGGCTGGACTATATGGAAGTGGCGCTCGAAGGGGCACCCTCTTCCTTCATGCCTCGACCCAATGGCATCGTCAATATCCGGATCAACCCCGAAACCGGACAGCGTGCAAGGCCGGGCGAGGATGGCATTTTTGAGGTCTTCCGGGAAGAGGATGCGCCACCGCCCCTGACATCCGAAACCGAGAACGACCGCAATGGAGGCTCCGAGGAAGACGACCTGTCAAGGCGAATCTTCTGACATCAGGAGCAGGCACAAAAAAACCGGCGGGATCACCGCCGGTTTTTTTATACCCTGGATGACAGATCAGATAATGTCGTCCATTGACTTCAGCGGGTAGTGCGCAGGGTATGGATTACGTGCAACGCCGGAATCCACGGCAGCGCGAGCAACGGCGGCCGGCACAACTTCCAGCAAGCGGACGTCCATCGGCTTGGGAATGATGTACTCTTTCCCGAACTCGAAATTCTCCACACCGTAAGCCTCGCAAATTTCCTGAGGCACAGGCTCCTTGGCCAGCTCACGGATTGCATTGACGGCCGCCACCTTCATTTCCTCGTTAATCGCGGTGGCACGAACGTCCAGCGCTCCACGGAAAATGAACGGGAAACCCAACACATTGTTAACCTGGTTCGGATAATCAGAGCGACCGGTGGCCATGATCAGATCATCGCGGGTTGCCAGGGCAATTTCCGGGCTGATCTCCGGATCCGGGTTGGAGCAGGCGAAAACGATCGGCTTGGGAGCCATTTTCTTGAGCTGTTCAGCAGTCAGGAGATCCGGACCGGACAGCCCCAGGAATACGTCAGCGCCATCAATCGCGTCGTCCAGAGTGCGCTTGTCAGTATCGTTGGCGAACATTGCCTTGTACTGATTCAAATCATCACGACCAGAGTGGATCACACCCTTGCGGTCGAGCATGAAGATGTTCTCAGAACGAATACCGCAGCTGATCAGAATCTTCATGCAGGCAATGGCGGCAGCACCGGCACCCAGGCAGACCACCCTCGCCTCTTCAATCTTTTTGCCCTGCAGCTCGAGGGCATTGATCATGCCGGCTGCAGTTACGATGGCAGTACCATGCTGGTCATCGTGGAAGATGGGCACGTTGCACTTTTCGATCAGCGCGCGCTCAATTTCAAAGCACTCGGGCGCTTTGATGTCTTCCAGATTGATACCACCGAAGGTATCTGCAATACGCTCAACTGTTTCGATAAACGCCTGCGGGCTCTCGGAATTGACTTCAATATCGAAGACATCAATTCCGGCAAAGCGCTTGAACAGTACGCCCTTGCCTTCCATAACCGGCTTGCTTGCCAGCGGACCCAGGTTACCCAGACCAAGAATCGCAGAACCATCAGAGATGACAGCCACCAGGTTGCCCTTGGCAGTGTACTTGTATGCGTTCTCCGGGTCCTTTGCGATCTCGCGGACCGGTTCGGCAACCCCGGGGCTATACGCCAGGGAAAGGTCGCGGGAGGTCTTGGTTGGCTTGGTGATTTCGACACTCAGCTTACCAGGCCGCGGCTTGGCGTGATATTCAAGGGCTGCTTCTTTCAGATCTTGAGACATTGCCACTGTTCCGTTTGTCACGTTTAAAGGTAGTGAACCGCCGAAGCCAGAGAGCCTCAGATCAACTCCGAATCGAAGGCCCCTACTCGGCGGAGCGCGCCATTATGGCCCGCCAGCCCGGAAACGACAAGTGCCTCGTGAACATTTTGTGAACAGTCAATAGGGCTAATTGCGTATGTATCTTATAGATACACTCTGACAACCGAGCACAAAAAAAGCGCCCGAAGGCGCTTTTCCCGAATCCAGCTCGATCAGTCTTTCTTGGCGCCGATGCGACCACCGAAACGCTTCTGGAAACGGTCGATACGACCACCGGTATCCATAACTTTCTGCTTGCCGGTGTAGAATGGGTGGCACTGGGAACACACATCCAGCTGCAGATCATGGGTGTAGGTAGAACGAGTCTTGAATGTATTACCGCAAGAGCAGGTCGCAGTAATCTCTTCGTACTTCGGGTGGATACCTTCTTTCATGGCGAACCTCGTTAGGTCATGCCGCTACCTGATCACGGGGCATCGAATCTGCCCAGGCGCCAGGCACCGCACGTTTGAATCAATTGAGAAGACGGGGCACAATCATGCCCTGCCGGAAACAGACCGCGAATCTTACTTGCAATTAGTTCTGCAGGCAAGCACCACACTGACTTCCGGACTCGCCCACCTTGGATTTCGCGGCAGGCCGCCGACTAGACAGGATAAGGAAAAACCGTGACACCCGTCATCCCGTGGAGCACTCAGTGCCGTTGATCGCACGCATTGCCTTGAATCGTCCCCTGCGTCGACTCTTCGATTACATTATCCCGGAAGGCTTTGAACTGACGCCTGGCCAGAGGGTGCGAATACCCTTTGGCCGGCAGCAGGCAACGGGCCTTGTTGTTCAGGTGGGCGTTGAGCCTCCTCCCGGCATCGCTCTCAAGGCTGTGGCAGGCGCAATGGAAAACTGGCCTGCGTTGCCCGCGGAAACCTTCAAGCTTCTCAGTTGGGCAAGCGACTATTACCAGCATCCGCTTGGCGAATGCCTGTTCACTGCCCTGCCCCCAGCACTCAGACGAGGGCGCATTGCGGAGGAAAAAAAGGACCAGTGGTGGCGGGCAATCGACAGCGGCTCGACGATCCCCGCGAATGCACATAAACAGAAAGCCCTTTGGGATTGGCTGAACCAGCGATCCAACGGCGCCCCGACAACCGATATTCTGAGGGCGGGATTCAACCGGGCGCAACTCAAGGCACTGCAGGAGAAGCAACTGATCGAGTTTGTCTCACCAGCCCGACCGGCAGATTTCGATGAAGCCCCCGAGCTGCTGGCCAGCAGACCCAGATTATCCGAGGCGCAGACATCTGCCGCAGACCAGCTGGCTACCCCGGACAAAGGGTTTGCCGCGTTCCTTCTGTACGGCATCACCGGTAGCGGAAAAACCGAGATCTACCTTCATTACCTGAAAGAACATCTGGGAGTTCAGGATCAGGCCCTGGTACTGGTTCCGGAGATCAATCTGACGCCCCAAACGGTCGCCCGATTCCAGCACTATTTTGGCGCACGGATTGTCGTATGGCACTCGGCGCTGAACGACAGTGAACGCCTGGCGACGTGGCTGAAAGTGCGGAACGGCGAGCCCGTTATCCTTGTAGGTACGCGATCGGCTGCTTTGCTACCGTTCACCAACCTGCGAACCATCATTGTCGATGAAGAGCACGACAGCTCTTACAAGCAAGGTGAAGGTTTTCGGTATTCCGGCCGGGACCTGGCCGTCTACCGCGCGCACCTGAACAAGTGTCCCGTCATTCTGGGATCCGCCACTCCGTCGCTGGAATCCGTTCATAATGCAGAGCAGGCCAAATACCATCTGGTAAAGCTTGAAGAGCGCGCCGGCAATGCTGCGCCCCCGGTCATCAGCTTGCTGGATATCCGGAGTCGCCCATTGGAGGGCGGCCTCTCCCGCCCTGCCTTGAATGCCATCGAACAGATTCTGGCAAAAGGTGAGCAGGCGCTGGTTTTCGTCAATCGGCGAGGGTTTGCCCCGGTCATGATGTGCTTTGACTGCGGCCACATGGTTGAATGCCCGCGCTGCGACACTCGCCTGACCTACCACCGCCGGGACCGGGCGATGAGATGCCACCACTGCGACTACCAGACGGCGGCGACCGAGCAGTGCCCAAAGTGCAAGAGTGAGGCCTTCAAACCGGTTGGGCAGGGCACCGAGAGAACGGAGGACATTCTTGCCACGGCTTTCCCGGATACACCGGTGGTGCGAGTGGATCGCGACAGCACGCAGCGCAAAGGCAGCATCCAGGGCATCCTGAACCAGGTAAACACCGGCAAACCGTGCGTGCTTGTGGGCACCCAGATGCTGGCGAAAGGACACGACTTCCCGAATGTCACACTCGTGGTGGTGGTAAACGCGGATGGTGGGCTGTTCAGCGTGGACTTTCGCGCCCCCGAGCAACTCATACAGACCCTTCTGCAGGTCAGTGGCCGCGCCGGACGGGGCACAAAGCCCGGCAAAGTGCTTGTGCAAACCTGCCACAGCGACCACCCGCTGTTAAAGACACTGTGCGAAGGCCACTACCTCGACATCGCCGACCAACTCCTGAAAGAGCGGGAAGAAGGCCAATTCCCGCCATTCCGCGCCATGGCTATCTTCAGGGCAGAAGGCGACACCATGGAGAAAAGCTTGCAAGTGCTGGATACAATTAAGCCCCTCGCGAATACCACAGGCATCGAAACCTGGGGGCCGTTGCCAGCCATGATTGCCCGGCGCGCCGACAAGCACCGCGCGCAACTGATCCTCAACGCCCGCAACCGGAAAAAGCTGAACAGCCTGCTTACCGGAATCTGTCAGGAACTGGACCAGAGAAAGCTGCCTGCCGGGGTCAAATGGATGATTGATGTTGATCCGCAGGAAACAGGATAATTTGAGCCGAGACTGCGGAATCCCGAGCCTTTTGCTTGCAGCCAAACTTTCCGCGATAATAGCCGCCTTCTGTTTTCAACGGGCCTCCTGCCCCGAATCCAATTCTCCTGTAAACCGAGTCATCTGACAGCATGAAAGAGACCGTTTCCGATCTGCTCCAGTCTGCACTGGCAGCACTCCAAGCCGATGGCACGCTACCTGCGGACCAGTCCTTCACTCCACAGGTGGGCAATACCAAGGACAAGTCCCACGGCGATTATGCCTGCAACATTGCCCTGGTTGCCTCGAAAGCGGCTGGCTGCGCGCCCCGCAAACTGGCGGAGGCGCTGGTCGAGAACCTGCCTGAGAGCAGTGCGGTGGAGAAGGTGGAGATTGCCGGGCCCGGTTTTATCAACTTCTTTATGAGCACTGCGAGTGCCTTTGAAGTGGTCAATACCATACTGGATGAAGGCTATCGTTTCGGCCGCAACAATCAGGGCCAGGGCGAAAAAGTTCAGGTGGAGTTTGTCTCGGCCAACCCCACAGGCCCCCTCCACGTTGGCCACGGCCGTGGCGCGGCAATCGGCGACTGCCTTTGCCGGCTGCTGGAAGCAAACGGTTACGATGTAACCCGGGAGTTCTACTACAACGACGCAGGGGCGCAGATTGATAACCTGGCGCTCTCAGTCCAGTCGCGGGTGAAAGGTCTGACGCCGGACGACGAGAGCTGGCCGGCGGACGGCTACCGGGGCGATTACATTGTTGATGTTGCCAAGGCCTACCTTGCCGGCGACACCGTTACTGCAGACGATCGGGAAGTGACCGCCAAGGCGGATCCGGAGGACCGCGATGCCATCCGCGAATTCGCCGTCGCCTACCTGCGGCGGGAGCAGGATCTGGACCTGAAAGCCTTCGGGGTTCAGTTCGATGTCTATTTCCTGGAATCCTCCCTGTACGAAGACGGCAAGGTCGAAGCGACGGTCAAGCGCCTGCAGGAAAATGGCTACACCTACGAGCAGGATGGCGCCATGTGGCTGAAGACCACCGAGTTCGGCGATGACAAGGACCGGGTCATGCGCAAGAAGGATGGTGGTTACACCTACTTCCTGCCGGATGTCGCCTATCATCTGGACAAGTGGCAACGGGGCTTCACCACCGTGATTAACGAACAGGGTGCCGATCATCACTCAACCGTTACCCGCGTCCGCGCCGGCTTGCAGGCACTGAATGCTGGCATTCCTCAAGGCTGGCCTGATTACGTGCTGCACCAGATGGTAATGGTGACCCGCTCCGGCCAAGAGGTAAAAATCTCCAAACGCGCGGGCAGCTATGTCACAGTCCGGGACCTGATTGATGAAGTGGGCCGCGATGCCACCCGATTCTTCCTGGCCGCGCGCCGCGTCGATTCACAATTGACCTTCGATATCGATCTGGCTCGCTCCCAGACCAATGAAAACCCGGTCTATTACGTTCAGTATGCCCACGCGCGCATCTGCAGCGTGCTTCGAAAACTGGCCGAGGAAGGTGTAGAGCGCAGTCGCAACGAATGTATTGGCGACCTCTCTCTGCTGACGCTTGACGAGGAAAAGGACCTGGCCAACCAGCTGGCCAAGTATCCGGAGCTCATTGCCAATTCCGCCGCGCAACGTGAGCCGCACCATCTCACGCACTACCTGCGGGACCTGGCGGGCCAGTTCCATACGTATTACAACGCCCACAAGGTATTGATCGAAGATACGGCGATTCGTGATGCCAGGATCGGCCTCTACCTTGCCATCCGGCAGGTTATTGCCAACGGCCTGGACCTGTTGGGCGTCAGCGCACCGGAAGAGATGTAACACGAATGTCCCGAGATTACGCCCGCAAGGACAGGCCCGCCAAAGCGTCGGCCACGTCGCGCACGAAACCGGCGAGGCAGACAAAGCCAAAAGCGGCCCGCCCAAAACCCAAGGCCAGTGCCCGTGCCCAGCACGGCAGTTTGTCACTCAAGTGGATTCTGTCCCTGGCGGCCGTGGGCGGCTTCATCGGGTTTATCTTTTATCTGAACTCCCTTCCTGCAAACCCGGGTTCGCAATCGCAAGCGGTCAGTGAGAAGCCGGCCCAGAAATCTGCAAAGACGCCTCCGGAAACAGCCAAGGAAGAAGACAAGCCCGGGTTCCGGTTCTACGAGATGCTGCCGGAATCCGAGGTGGTACCGCCCAAAGTCGAAGAATACACGCCCGGACCAACGCAAACGGATTTCAATTATCTGCTTCAATCCGGCTCGTTCCGCAGCAAGGAAGACGCTGAACGACAGCGGGCCCAGATCGCCTTCCAGGGCTTGCGGGCAAGTACCCAGAGGATTGACCTGGACAACGGCTCCGTCTGGTACCGTGTCAACGTTGGCCCTTTTACATCCAGAAGCCAGATGAATTCTGCTATCGACAAACTGGTTTCCCTGAATATCCAGCCACTGGTCCGGAAGATCCCCAAGGAAGGCTGATCTTTCGGGCCTGGTGCGAACACCTTGAATTCGCACCAGAAGCCTCCATAACAACGGGATACCAATTTCAATCAGGCAATTGGAGCCCAAATGACTACCATTCTTTCCGTCAGGCGCGATGACGAAGTTGCCATGGGTGGCGACGGCCAGGTTTCCCTCGGCAATACCGTAATGAAAGGCAATGCCCGGAAGGTTCGCCGCCTTTACAACGGCCAGGTGATCGCCGGCTTCGCGGGCGGTACCGCTGATGCCTTCACCCTGTTCGAGCGATTCGAAGCCCAGCTTGAAAAACACCAGGGCAACCTCACCAGGGCTGCGGTGGAATTGGCGAAAGACTGGCGAACTGACCGTGCGCTGCGCAGGCTCGAGGCCTTGCTGGCTGTAGCGGACAAAACCGCCTCGCTGATCATCACCGGCAACGGGGATGTGATAGAGCCGGAACAGGGCCTGATTGCCATCGGGTCTGGAGGGCCCTTTGCCCAGGCTTCAGCCCGGGCCTTGCTGGAAAACACAGACCTGTCCGCCCACGAGATAGTCGAGAAAGGTCTGGATATCGCCGCCGATATTTGTATCTACACCAACCACAATCGCACCCTTGAAGTGCTCTCCAAAAACGACTGATCCGGAGCGACCATGTCTGCAATGACTCCCCGTGAGATTGTCCACGAGCTCAACAAACACATCGTGGGCCAGGAAGAAGCCAAGCGGGCGGTGGCTATCGCCCTGAGAAATCGCTGGCGCCGGATGCAGCTGGACAGCAGCCTGCGCGATGAGATCACTCCCAAGAACATCCTGATGATCGGTCCCACGGGTGTGGGTAAAACCGAGATTGCCCGGCGCCTCGCAAAATTGGCCGATGCCCCGTTTCTGAAAGTGGAGGCCACCAAATTCACCGAAGTCGGCTACGTCGGCCGCGACGTTGAATCCATCATTCGTGATCTGGCGGATATGGCAGTGAAGATGCTGCGTGAAGCTGAAATGAAGCGTCACGAAGAACGGGCACTGGACGCGGCGGAAGAGCGCATCCTTGATGCACTGATCCCGCCGCCCCGGGATTTCGGTGAAGACAGCCAACGCAGTTCCGACTCCTCCACTCGCCAGCTGTTCCGGAAAAAACTCCGGGAGGGCGAACTGGATGACAAGGAAATCGAGATCGACCTGCGTAATTCCAGCGCCGGAGTCGAAATCATGGCGCCTCCGGGCATGGAGGAGATGACTAATCAGCTGCAGAGCATGTTCTCCAACCTCTCTTCCGACAAGCGCAAAACACGGAAGATGAAGGTTTCGGACGCCCTCAAGCGGGCCAAGGAAGAAGAGGCTGCGAAGCTGGTCAACGAAGAAGAGATCAAACAGAAAGCCATTCAGGCCGTCGAGCAGAATGGCATCGTGTTCGTGGATGAGATCGACAAGGTCGCTAAGCGATCTGAGAATACCTCGTCGGATGTTTCCCGCGAGGGCGTCCAGCGCGATCTGCTCCCGTTAATCGAGGGCAGCACCGTGAGTACGAAATACGGTTCTGTGCGCACCGATCATATTCTGTTCATCGCTTCCGGCGCGTTCCACCTGTCCAAGCCCTCGGACCTGATTCCGGAGCTGCAGGGCCGCTTGCCGATCCGCGTTGAGCTTCAGGCACTGACACCCGAAGATTTCAAGCGCATCCTGACAGAACCGGATGCCTCCCTGGTACAGCAGTACGAAGCGCTTATGCTGACCGAAGGTGTGAAACTGACCTTCCGGGAGGATGCCATTGCGCGTATCGCCGAGGTTGCCTGGAAGGTGAACGAGAGCACTGAAAACATCGGTGCCCGGCGACTGCACACCGTCCTTGAGCGGTTGCTTGAAACCCTTTCCTTCGATGCCGGTGACAAGGTTACCGATGGCTTCGAGGTAACCGCCGAATACGTGGATGAAAAGCTTGGAGAGTTGTCCGAAGACGAGGATCTGAGCCGGTACATTCTGTAGGCGTGAGCGAGACGGTGCAGATGACACAGTCATCTGCACCCTCACCTACTGAACATTATTGCGCCTTTGAAAAGAGGTGCGACACGTTAGTCAAGCCACCCGCCAACCGGCCCTTCTCGGCTTTTTTCTTCCTGCCCTTGGCCACATACAGTGGCAGCATTTCGCCGTAAAGACTGGTACTGATCGTGCGCTGCTCGTCTTCAAGGCGATCCCGGCGAAGCTTGATGCCATATTTCGCCAGCTTGGGCTCCAACTGGTCTGCGCGACTCAAAAGATCCCGCCGTGTCATCTGATAGGCGTGCTCACACACCATTCTGCGGGACTGGAAGCTGAATACGTTGGAGAAGAACAGCTTGGCGTCGTCTCGGGTGGGTTCAAACAGCAGAATATCCTTGTCGGGATAATCCCGGGCATACTGGGCAATGCCCGACTGCATCCTTGAGTACACCATGGTCCTGAAGGTCTGTGACAGAACGTTTGGCATACCTGAGCGGGTCAGTTCGCCCGGCTTCATGGAGCCGGCCCGGACCGCTGCACTGGCATCAATCGGCACCTGGGGATTCACGGCGAAAACCAGGTCGGCACCATCCTCAAAAGCCACGGAAGCGTGTAAACCCTTACGCAGCGTACCGTCCACATAATACCGCCCATCGATTTCCACTGGCACATACAATCCCGGCGAGGCAGTGCTGGCCTGAATCGCCTTGGAAATGGGCACATGGTCAAAACCGGGAGCGCCAAAACAGACCGCTTCGGTACTCTCAACATCGGCAGCCACGATGTAGAGGCTGCGCTTGAGCTGACGGAAATCATTGGTGCGCCCGAGCATGGTGAAGGCCCGTTTGAGATACTCATGCAGGCCTTCGTTATCAAACAGCCCGGCCGGCGCTGCCTGGGCCAGGATGGTCATGGCTTCCAGCAGGCTCTGATCGTAAGGGTTGTTGACGAAGCGGCTTACCGCCGTGGAAACCAGGCCGGGAATTGCCAGCAATCGACTGCCAATCTCCCGGAAAGCCGGGCGATAGAATACTTCCGGATGGAACGGGTGTACTTCCGCCTCGTTGCGCACGAAAATCCGGCAAAGTTGCGCCGTGGTCATCTGGTTAGCGAGATTCGCCGCCACAAAAGAGCCGCCATTAACACCAACATAGACATCGATGTTGTTGAAATCGAGACCATCAAGCGCCTCATCCAGCGCCCGGAGCGCTCCGATTTCATAAATGCCGCCCAGAGGACCACCGCCACCAAGGGCAAGCCCGATGCGGGGAGCGGGTTTATGGTCAATTGGCGAGCTCATAGCCTTCCCTTTTCCGGATTAAGAATGCGGGTCCTTCAGGCAGACCGCCGGATAATTCCAGTTTCAAGATAACAACCGTATTTAGAGTGCGCACCCTATATTGCCCAAACCCGCACCTGCGATCAGGAAACGGCGGCCTCTGATACCGCCATGGCCGTTGACTTGCCGGGGCGCAGGTAACGGCCGAAGCCGGCATTCCGCAACGCCAGGTCGACACAGCTCTTGATCACGTGAGGCGAGTCCAGTAACAACACATCCTCCAATAGCTGAATGGCCCACTCACGGCTGACACTGCGAATCACCGATTTGACCTTGGGTAAGCTGGCGGCGTTCATGGACAGGGAATCGTAACCCATGGCCATCAACAGCAGCGCACCGCCGGGATCACCCGCCAGTTCACCGCAGATGCCAACGGGCTTGCCCACCGAGTGAGCGTCCTGGGCGATTCGCACCAGCGCCTGGAGTACCGCCGGGTGATACGAGTGATAGAGCTGGGCAACCCGGGGATTGTTACGATCCACCGCCAGCAGATACTGGGTCAGGTCGTTGGAACCAACAGAGAGGAAGTCTACCCTGTCCGCCAGCTCCCGGATCTGGTAAACGGCAGCGGGGATTTCGACCATCACGCCCACCTTGGGCATGTGAATGTCGTAACCCTCTTCCCGAACCTCGTGGTACACCCGGTAAATCAGGTGCAGGGACTCCTCCACCTCCGAGATGTTGGAGATCATTGGCAGCATGATCTGAAGGTTGTTCAATCCCTCGCTGGCCTTGAGCATGGCCCGAACCTGAACCAGGAAAATCTCCGGGTGGTCGAGGGTAACCCGGATACCCCGCCAGCCCAGGAACGGGTTTTCCTCCTGGATCGGGAAATAGGTCAGCGCCTTGTCGCCGCCAATATCCAGCGTACGCATGGTAACGGGGCTCGGCGCGAAGGCTTCGAGCTGCTCCCGGTAATACTCACGCTGCTCCTGCTCTGAGGGGAAGCGGTCCTTGATCATGAAGGGCACTTCGGTCCGGTAAAGACCGATACCCTCGGCACCGTGCGAGAGCGAGCGCACCACATCGGTCATCAACCCGGTGTTCACCAGCAGTGAGACCCGATGGTGATCGGTGGTTTCACAGGGCTTGTCCTTGAGAACTTCAAGCCCGCGAATAAGCTCGTCTTCTTCGTCGCAGATCGCCTGGTAATAGGAGCGGAGGTCTGCCGATGGCGAGGCAAAAATCTGGCCCTCAAAGCCGTCTACGATCAGCTCCTTGCCGTCAAGCTGGTTCACCGGAATGTCGACAAGTCCCATAACCGTGGGCACGCCCATGGCACGTGCCAGGATGGCGACATGAGAGTTACTGGAGCCTTTGACCGACACCAGACCCACCAGCTGCCCCTTGGGGACCTCGCCAAGCATGGCCGGTGTCAGCTCTTCGCTGACCAGGACCGTGCGCTCGGGGTAGTTCAGGTGCTTCTGCTCACCTTCCTGCAGATGAGACAGCAGACGGCGGCCCAGGTCCCGGATATCAACAGCGCGTTCCTGCAGGTAATGATCGTCCATCATCTCGAAATGACGGATGTACTGCTGGACCACCTGCTTGAGAGCGCCCTGGGCCCAGATCCCTTCCCTGATCTTGTTCGACACCTCACCCGGCATGGCATCGTCGCCCAGCATTCTCAGATAAACATCGAACAGGGCCTGCTCTTCAGGACGCAGCTGCGAAGCCAACCGCTTGGCAACCCGCTCAATATCTTCCCTTACCGCCTTAACCGACGCTCCGAACAGGGCCAGCTCCTGATCAATATCGTCAGTCGGCTTTTCCGGAACTACATCAAGATCAGCGGATGGATAAACGACAACGCCATTGCCGATGGCAACACCTGGAGCACCCGGCACGCCGTTGAAACTGACATCGTGTGCCTCCTCACCGGTCAGGGACAGGCCACTGATGGCGCCGGTGGCTTCACTATGGGCTATGACCCCCGCCAGCTGAGCGGAAACGGTTACCAGGAATGCCTCTTCGCCCTCATCAAAGCACCGGGAACTCTCCCTCTGCTGGACAACGAGCACACCCAACACCCGGCGATGGTGAATGATCGGAACACCCAGGAACGAGCGGAAGCGCTCCTCACCAGTCTCGGGGAAGTAACGATAGCGTGGATGGGAGGGCGCATCCTCGAGGTTGATAGGCTCCTCACGAGAGCCCACCAGGCCGACAAGACCCTCTGAATAGGCCAGGCTCACCTGGCCAACTGCCTTGCGGTAAAGGCCTTCGGTGGCCATCAAAATGTAGCGGTTGGTGGCAGGGTCAAGCAGGTAGACGGAACAGACCTCGGTTCCCATGGCTTTCTGCACCCGCGATACAATGATATCCAGCGCCTCCTGCAGATCGCGGGCGCTGTTTACCTCTTGTACTAGACTTCGCAGAATGCTCAGCATGGCGGTGTCAGTCCGTCATTTCTGGTGTTCCTGTAAACGCCGATTCTGCTCCGCCCTATGCCACTGCTCCATGTTGTAGAACAGTCGCGGCGCAAGCTCTCTCAGCGCGCGTCGATACACTTCTCGCTTGAATGAAACCACCTGCCCCAACGGATACCAGTAGCTTACCCACTGCCAGCCGTCGAACTCCGGTGAATCCGTACCGTCCACGCAAACCTGCGCATCCGGCGATAACATCCTCAGCAGGAACCATTTCTGTTTTTGGCCCACACAAACGGGGTGGGAGTTTTGGCGTACCATCCTCCTCGGGAGTCGATACCTCAGCCAGCCTCGCGTGCAGCTGATGATTTCCACATCGTTTGCACAGAGGCCGATTTCCTCTCCAAGCTCCCGGTACAGCGCATCCTCGGGGGATTCATCATGTTTGATGCCACCCTGGGGAAACTGCCAGGAGTCCTGCCCTATTCGCCTTGCCCAGAGAACTTCTCCTCTGTGATTGGCCAGAATGATTCCGACGTTGGGTCTGAAACCGTCTGAATCGATCACGGCACAGTCCTCTCAAAAGTCGGTTGACCGGTACAAAAATTTACCGGTCGGATTTGTCCAAGTTGCTCTCATTCTTACAGAATCCCAAGGGTTCGGCAAACGGAGCCGTTGGGGACAGGTCATGATAGACTTGGCGTTTTACTGCAAGCCCTGTGATCACCGGAGGTAGCCGCTTGACGCTCGCAATTTTTGATCTCGACAACACCCTTTTAGCCGGAGACAGCGACCACGCCTGGGGCGAATTTCTGGTGGAGGAAGGCATTGTCGATGCCGAGGAATACCGCCTTGCCAACGACCGCTTCTATCAGGAATACCTGAACGGCGAGCTGGACATCCTGCACTACCTGGGATTTGCCCTTCAGCCGTTGGCCAGTCACAACATGGAAGAGCTACTGGCGTGGCGGGAAGCCTTTATGGAGAAAAAAGTGCGCCCCATGATGCAGGCCACTGCAGATACGCTGCTGGACAGCCACCGGGAGCAGGGTCACACCCTGATGATCATCACCGCCACCAACCGTTTTGTGACTGAACCCATTGCCGAGGCCCTCGGCATCGAACATCTGATTGCCACCGAGCCCGAGCTTGTCAACGGCCGTTATACAGGCGAAGTGGCCGGCACTCCGAGCTTTCAGGATGGCAAGGTCACGCGACTGGATGACTGGCTGAGTGCCCATAACAGGACACTCGAGGGGGCCTGGTTCTACAGCGACTCCCACAATGACTTGCCGCTGCTGAAAAAAGTGGACAACCCGGTAGCCGTAGACCCGGACCCGACCCTGGCGCAATATGCCCGGGACAACGGCTGGAAAGTCATGTCACTTCGGGGTTAATGGCAGGGTCAGAAGAACCCCGTCAGTGAACGAACAAAGCAGGATTTGATGTAATCGGTCTCGGGGATGCCCGGAATCACCGGGTGATCCGGAGCCTGATGCCCCTGCTCGAGCAACTGGACAAAGCGGTCGATCTTGCGGCCGCTGCCTCGAATGATGTCCACCAGCTTCTCCTGCGAGAGATGCATCGAACAGGACGCGGAAACCAGTATCCCATCGCGCTCCAGCAACCGCAGACCGAGCTGGTTCAGCCGGGCATAGGCCTCTTCACCCGCCTTCTGGTCCCTGCGCCGGGGAATCAGCGCCGGCGGATCCAGAACCACGACATCAAACTTCTCCTTCTCATCCGCCAGCGCCTTCAGGGCCTCGAAGGCATCCCCCTCAATGGTTTCCACATTGTCGAGGCCATTGAGCCTGGCGTTGTGGTGAACCGAATCAATGGCACCGGCCGAACTGTCGACACAGGTCACTTGGGTGGCCCCGGCACAAGCGGCCTGAATGCCCCAGCCACCGACATAACTGAATACATCCAGCACCCGCTTGCCCGGCGCATAGGCCTGCAAACGGGCACGGTTCATCCGATGATCGTAAAACCAGCCCGTCTTCTGGCCGCCTTCCAACGGCACCTCGAACCGGACACCGTTCTCCTCCACCTCCAGCAGACTCACCGCAGCGCCATGGGCCTGCTCCACGTAGGTATCCAGCCCCTCCACCTTGCGCATCTTGCCATCGTTCTTGAGGATGATCGCCGCCGGGTGCACCAGCCGCTGAACTGCCCGAACCACCGCCTCCTTCATGGCCTCCATACCGGCCGTGGAAATCTGCACCACCACGAGGGAATCAAACCGGTCAATCACCAGCCCCGAAAGCCCATCACTGTCGCCAAACACCCAACGGTAAAACGGCTTGTCGAAAAGCCGTTCTCTGAGCGCAAGCGCAGCCTCCATCCGCTGGGTCAACCGCTGGGGCGTCATACCGTGGCCCGGATCCCGACTGATCAGCCGGCCACAAATCAGCGCATGGGGATTAACGAACACTGTACCCAGAGGCTTGTCGTTCGACGCCCGAAGCTCCGCCTGAACACCGGCCTCGAATTCCGTCAGCGGACTGCGGCGGGTGTCCACCTCATTGCTGTAAACCCATAGATGGCCAGCACGGAGACGGCGCTCTGCGCCTTTTCGAAGATACAGAACCGGAAAATTCATAAAGACCACCTGGAAAGGAAAGACAGGGATTATACAAGATGAGTTGAAACTGATACCGATGTATGACGGGCTGACGGGGCGGGCCTTCCAAAACTGTGCGGAGCCAGGGATGGCGGAGCCAAGCGTACAGGGACGTATTCACAGCGTGTTTTGGAAGGCCCGCCCCGTCAGGCCAGCCTCCCAAGCGGAAGTGTTATTCCTCGGCCGCCACATGCTCCGCATAAGCTGTAGAATCCATCAGGCCATCCAGCTCACCAGCATCCTCAAGCCGAACCTTGTAAAGCCAGCCGTCACCGTAGGGATCTTCGTTGACCTTCTCCGGCTCGTCCTCAAGGCTCTCATTCACCTCGATAACCTCACCGGTCACCGGGCTGAACACATCCGAAGCCGACTTCACAGACTCAGCGACCCCGGCTTCCTCTCCACCGTTAACCGTTGCGCCCACATCCGGAACACCGATGTATACCACATCACCCAGTTGCTCCTGGGCAAAATCCGTAATACCGACAGTCGCCGTGCCATCGTCTGACACGCGAACCCATTGATGGGTCTCAATGTATTTCAGGTCTGCGGGTATCTCACTCATAGTCTGGTTTCCTGAACGAATTTTTTGCGCAGTTTAACTGAAGAGGTTAATTCCAGCGAACCTCACGTGCCAGCTTCATGAACGAATTCAGGTAATCCACCTCCCGATCCCGCTCACGAAGTCCCAAAAAGATCTGTTTCGGAATCCCCGTTTCCCCGAGCTGAACCGGCCGAACCGGAATCCGGGTACCGTAATCCTCGACCAGCCAGCGTGGGAGCGCGGCCACCCCGCGCCCTGCCGCGACCATTTGCAACATGATATCGGTGGTCTCGATGGTTTTATGCCGCGCGGGACTGGCGTGGGCCGGAAGCAGGAACCGCGTGTAGATATCCAGACGTTCGATCTCCACCGGGTAGGTGATCAGGGTTTCTTTCTCCAGATCCCCGGGTTCAGCCCATGCCTTGTCCGCCAGAGCATGGTCCGCAGCCACCACCAACACCTGCTCGTAGTCGAACACCGGCTCGAAAACCAGGCCCGGGCGCTGCAGGGGGTCCGGAGTTACCAGCATGTCGATGTCGTGACCGAACAGGGCGCCAATGCCGCCAAACTGGAATTTCTGTTTTACATCCACATCCACCCCGGGCCAGCTCTCCAGATAGGGCCCGACTACTTTCAACAGCCATTGATAGCAGGGATGGCACTCCATTCCGATACGCAGCGTGCCACGCTGCCCCCTGGCAAACTGGCCGATCAGCATCTCCGCGTGCTCCATCTGCGGCAGCAGCCTGTTGGCCAGCGAAAGCAGGTATTCCCCCGACTGGGTCAGTCGCAACTGCCGCCCTTCCCGCACCCAGATGTCGGTACCAAACTGGTGTTCCAGCTTACGGATGGAATGGCTGAGGGCAGATTGCGTCAAGTGCAGGCACTCGGCGGCCGCCGTCAAAGACCCCTGCTGATTCACTGCCCGGAGAATTTCCAGATGGCTTCGCTCGATCATTATCACCCTTCGCATGAGCAATATTCATTGATCTCTGAAATAATACCATTATTTTTCATTCCGCCAGGTGGATATTCTGCACTTTCTTCAAAATCACGAAATCAAGCAGAGGACACACCATGGTAACCACCCACAATCTCGGCTTCCCACGAATCGGGGCCCGCCGCGAGCTGAAGTTTGCCCAGGAAGCCTTCTGGAAAGGCCGGATAAACGAGGAGGATCTGCAGATTACCGGTGCCGATCTCCGGCGCAGGCATTGGCAGAACCAACGCCCACTGGACCGAGTGCCCGTCGGAGACTTCTCCTTTTACGATCAGATACTGGATATGAGTGTCACCCTGGGCAACCTGCCTGAGCGGGTGAACGACACCAAAGGCAGCGAACTCGACCGTTATTTCCGGGTAGCCCGGGGGCGTTCCGGGCAGGAATCAGCCTGCTGTGGTGTTCAGGCAGGGGAAATGACCAAATGGTTCGACACCAACTATCACTACATCGTGCCCGAGTTCCACCAAAACACCCGCTTTCGACTCAATGGCAACCGACTAATCGATCAGATCGACGAGGCGCGAGCCCAAGGATTAACACCAAAGCCGGTGATTATCGGCCCCGTCACCTATCTCTGGCTTGGCAAAGCCAAAGACGACAGCGACCGACTATTGCTGCTGGAGTCTTTACTGCCCGTGTACTCAGAGCTTCTGGAACTGTTAGCAGACCGTGGCGTTGAGTGGGTTCAGGTAGACGAACCCGCGCTTGTGACCGACCTGGATGCGGACTGGCGCCACGCCTTCAGCCTCGCTTATCACCACCTCAAGACAAGCACGCCGAAGTTGTTGGTAACCACTTACTTCGGTGAATTGCGAGAAAATCTGCAGCTGGCCTGTGAATTACCCGTGGCCGGATTGCACCTCGATGCCATCAGTGCCCCACAGGAAGTCCCCCGTGTGGTCGACTGGCTACCGCCCCACAAGCAACTTTCTTTGGGCGTTATCAATGGCCGGAATATCTGGCGATCGGATCTGGAGAAGACCCTCGACTGGCTCGAACCGGTCTATGAAAAGTTGGGGAATCGTCTCTGGCTCGCGCCATCCTGCTCACTGATTCATGTGCCTGTCGATCTAACGAGTGAAGACAAGCTTGACCCGGAAATCCGCAGCTGGCTGGCATTCGCCGTCCAGAAACTGGATGAACTGAAGACTCTCGCCACAGCGTTGAGTAATGGAAGAGCGGCCGTTCGCGAACAACTGGCGGAATCGACGGTAGCCGTCAACAGTCGGGCAACATCCGAACAAGTTCACAGCGCTTCTGTGCAGGCCCGTCTCGCCGACGTCAGCCCGGCACTCGGTCAGCGGCAAAGCCGTTTCCCGGACCGCATCGCCATACAGCAACGGAAGCTTGGCCTACCCCGCTTCCCGACAACCACCATCGGGTCCTTTCCCCAAACACGGGATATCCGCCAGACCCGCTTGCAGTTCCGAAAGGGTGAGCTAACGGAGCCGCAATACAACGCCCGGATTCGCGAAGAGGTTCGTCGCTGCATTGTCGAGCAGGAGGCCCTGGGGCTCGATGTGCTTGTTCACGGCGAAGCCGAGCGAAACGACATGGTCGAATATTTCGGCGAACAACTGGACGGCTATGCCTTCAGTCAGTTCGGGTGGGTTCAGTCCTACGGCTCCCGATGCGTGAAACCACCCATCCTGTTCGGAGACATATCTCGCCCGAAAGCCATGACCGTCGAATGGATCCGCTATGCCCAGTCGCTCACGAAAAAGCCTCTGAAGGGCATGCTGACCGGACCTGTCACCATCCTCAACTGGTCGTTCGTGCGGGACGACCAGCCACGGCGAGAGACCTGCCTTCAACTGGCACTGGCCATCCGGGAGGAGGTGCTGGATCTGGAGGCCTCGGGCGCCCGAATTATCCAGATCGATGAAGCCGCCCTTCGGGAGGGCTTGCCGCTGCGGCAAGCCGATTGGAAGAACTATCTGGACTGGGCCATCGAGTCATTCCGGATATCTGCCAACGGCGTTCGAGACGAAACCCAGATCCACACCCACATGTGCTATTCGGAGTTCAACGACATTATCGAAGCCATCGCCCGGATGGACGCTGATGTGATTACCATCGAGACCTCCCGGTCGGACATGGAGCTTCTCGATGCCTTCCGTGGTTTCCATTACCCGAACGACATCGGGCCCGGTGTCTATGACATACACTCGCCGAATATTCCCGACAGCGAGCAGATTCGATCATTGATGATAAAGGCGGCAGAGCGGATACCAGCAGAGCGGCTATGGGTGAACCCAGACTGTGGCCTGAAGACCCGTCAGTGGGAGGAGGTCCGCCCTGCCCTGAAAGGCATGGTCGCCGCCGCTCGGGAACTCAGAGAAAGTATTCAGTAACCGGAACTGTTCTGATCCAGCTCGAACTGGAAATCCTCGGCCCGGCGGACTTCCGTTGCGAAGTCGCCATAATCGTGGAATTCGAACCAGCGGTAACCGGGCGGTAAATCCTCAACCGAAAACTTGCTGGAACCGGAAGTAAACTGGATGCAGGTGGACGGCGTGGCCAACAGCTGCACGCCGTTGCGCTCGCGCTCGTGCTCCTGATGGATATGCCCCCACAACACGATCCTGACCTGAGGAAATCGATCTAGCACCTGCCAGAACGCATCGCGATTGGTTAGGCCAATTTTCTCCATCCAGTCGGAGCCGATATCCACCGGATGATGATGGAGTGCAATCACTGCCGGTATGTCCGGATGTTGCTCAAGCGTCTCCGAGAGGAACGCCAGTTCGGATTCAGCCAAAGCGCCGAAAACCTTGCCGGGCACAGAGGAATCCAGCATCACAAACTGCCAGCCACCCTGAATCACGTGACGATCAGAAGCGTTGTACTCGCGAGAAACCTGGAGCAGGTTATCGATATGATCGTGATTACCAGCGATCCAGACTGAGGGACAGGAGAAAGACTTCAGGCTCTCACCAAAGACTCGGTACGCTTCCACCGACCCGTCTTGAGCGAGATCCCCGGTAGCCAGAATCAGATCCGGCTGACCGTGCACTTTCAATACCTCTGCAATAACCGCCTGCAGGCTTTCCCGGGTTCTAACGCCCAACAGATCTCCGTCGGCACGCGCCATCAGGTGCGGATCAGTCAGCTGCAGTACCCGCAGTGGCCGGTTTTTTTCCTTCGTGGTCATGGCGTTCTGGATCTACTCGCTGGCAATACGTGGTCTGATAACAAGTGTACGACGCCGATTCACAGATTTATCACTTTCGAATCGAACCCGGGTCACATTCTGGCAAGGCTTAGACGATATATTGCAATTTTTGACAACTATGGCACATCGGTGCGCCATAGCCACACCACTTTAGTACAGGATAAGCGTGTATCGAACCGCCTCAGTCGACGCCTTCGCCGGCAGACCAGGCTGCATGTTCCATGGGCAGGTGACCAAACCTGAGACAGTAATCCAGCCAATCGGCGAGGAAGCCGTTGACCTGGACCTTTTCATCCGGATGGTGCATGAAGCGATTGGGGTAATCGTTGACGGGAGCAATCTGGCGATCACGGTAGCAGCTGATCACTTCCGCCATGCTGGCGTCGTGGTAGACCCGTACGGTCATTTGAGGGTTGTTTAACCAACGACCGGAATTATGGACCTGCTCAAGCAACAGGGTTTCGGTGAACTTTGCTGTCTGGAGCACCTGAATCCGGACTCGTCCCAGGTAGTGGTTCTCCCGATGCAGCTCGAACTCGCACACGGGCTTGCCGTCCACCTCCAGCTGCCTCAGCTTACGGAGCCGCTGATAGTTTCCGTCACACAAGGCGCCGAGCTGTCTGAGATCCGGAACATACCGCCTGGGTTTCATGGTCCACTCGCCCATCACTGCCACCCTTTCCTCAAACGGGCCCGATTCAGCTCGAGCCACTGCAGGGCTATAATGGCGGCCGCGTTGTTGATGCGACCATCGTGGATCATCGCTATGGCGTCGTCGGATGACACCACATGGGCACGGATATCCTCATGTTCATGTTCCATACCATACAGACCACCGGCATCCGCGGTGCTGACACACCCGCAATAAAGGTGAATCATTTCCGTGCTGCCGCCGGGTGACACCAGGTAATCGCAGATTTTTTCCAGCGGCTCAAAGGTAAGTCCGGCCTCTTCCTGGCCCTCGCGTTGAGCGACTTCTTCAGGGCTCTCGCCGTCTTCGTTCATACCAGCCACCAGCTCCAGCAGCCACGGCGACTGATCACGACCCAGGGCACCAAGACGGAACTGCTCAAGAAGGACTACCTCGTCCCGTTCCGGGTCGTAGGGAAGTACACAGGTGGCATCGCCACGAATGAAGAGTTCTCGGGTAAACACCGGCATGTCCCGGCCGTCAAAACGCGGATGGGTCAACCAGAGCTTATCCATGCGGAAGAAGCCCTGGAAGACGGTTTCACGTTTTTCGACGTTGACGTCGTCGGCGTTGAACTGGAACGGTTTGGCCATTTTTTGTCCGGTCGTTGAATCGACTTGGAACGATAGCCTTTAGTTGGGTATTACTTCAAGTTCAAACCTTGTCGTAAAGCTTACTCCCGGACTCCACGAACTCGCGGGATTTCTCCTGCATGCCGGCATCCACTGCCGACACCTCATCCAGGCCGTGCTCCTTCGCATAATCCCGAACTTCCTGGGAAATCTGCATGGAGCAGAACTTCGGTCCGCACATGGAACAGAAATGCGCCACCTTGGCGGATTCCTTCGGCAGGGTCTCATCGTGGTAGGCGCGAGCCGTATCCGGGTCCAGACCGAGGTTGAACTGGTCTTCCCAACGGAATTCGAAACGGGCCTTGGAGAGCGCATTATCGCGAATCTGGGCACCCGGGTGCCCCTTCGCCAGGTCCGCGGCGTGGGCGGCGATCTTGTAAGTGATGATGCCGGTTTTCACATCGTCCTTGTTGGGCAGCCCCAGGTGTTCCTTGGGTGTGACGTAGCAAAGCATGGCGCAGCCATACCAGCCGATCATGGCGGCACCAATACCGGACGTGATGTGATCGTAGCCCGGCGCAATATCGGTAATCAGCGGGCCCAGGGTGTAGAACGGCGCTTCGTCGCAACATTCGAGCTGCTTGTCCATATTCTCTTTCACCAGATGCATGGGCACATGGCCGGGGCCTTCAATCATGCACTGCACATCGTGTTTCCAGGCGATCTTGGTGAGCTCACCGAGGGTTTCCAGTTCGCCGAACTGGGCTGCGTCGTTGGCGTCGGCGATGGAGCCGGGGCGCAGGCCGTCGCCAAGGCTGAAAGAGACATCGTAGGCTTTCATGATTTCGCAGATGTCTTCGAAGTGCTCGTACAGGAAGCTTTCCTTGTGGTGAGCCAGGCACCATTTGGCCATGATCGAACCACCCCGGGAGACGATGCCTGTGGTGCGCTTGGCAGTCATAGGCACATGGTGCAGGCGGACGCCCGCATGGATGGTGAAGTAATCCACGCCCTGCTCGGCCTGTTCGATCAGGGTATCCCGGAAGATTTCCCAGGTCAGGTCCTCGGCCACGCCGCCGACTTTTTCCAGGGCCTGGTAAATCGGCACGGTGCCGATGGGTACCGGGGAGTTGCGGATGATCCATTCCCGGGTCTCGTGAATGTTCTTGCCGGTAGACAGGTCCATGATGGTATCGGCGCCCCAGCGGATGCCCCAGGTCAGTTTCTCGACTTCTTCCTCAATGGAGGAGCTGACCGCTGAGTTGCCAATGTTGCCGTTAATCTTCACCAGAAAGTTACGGCCAATGATCATCGGCTCGGATTCCGGGTGATTGATGTTCGCGGGGATAATGGCGCGGCCGCGAGCCACTTCGTCCCGGACGAATTCGGGGGTAATCTGGTCCGGCAGGCCCGCACCGAAGGACTGTCCGGGATGCTGGTCTTTCAGCAGACCCTGTTCCCGGGCCTCCTGCAGCTTCATGTTTTCACGGATGGCGATGTACTCCATCTCCGGGGTCACGATACCCTGCCGGGCGTAGTGCATCTGGGAAACGTTTTGGCCAGGTTTGGCCCGTAGCGGTTTTCGCTCGTCCATGAACCTCAGCGGGTCAAGCTGGGGGTCTTTCATGCGGCGGCGGGTGAACCCGGAAGAGTAGTCCGGAAGCTGCTCCACATCACCGCGTTCGGCGATCCAGGCGGCGCGGACTTGTTTGAGACCTTTACGAAGATCAATAGCAGCTTCAGGATCTGTGTACGGGCCGGACGTATCGTACACAACCACCGGAGGGTTCGGCTCGCCGCCCATCTCCGTGGGCGTGTCCTGCACGGTAATTTCCCGCATAGGTACCCGCAGATCGGATCGGCTACCCTGCACGTATACTTTTCGTGAGCCTGATAATGGTTTGATGGCGGCGGAATCCGCCGCTGCGGATTCACTGAGATAGGCTGGCAAGTCCGTCATGGTCTGCTCCCGGTATTGGAGGGTTGTCGGGTCGCGTATGACGGGCCTTCCGGTACGGAAGAGGCTGGAACCAGCACGTTTTGAATGGTCTTAATCCCTACGCCGGCATTATCCGGATCAGGTTGCGGGTTCCGCACTGCAATCTCAGCCAACCACCGGTTTTCGGTGTATCAGCACCCCGTCAAGACGCGAACTGCTCACAAAATGAGTGAACTCTGCAAGTGTAGAGGCGGAGGCGTTTATTGTCCATAATGAGCAACCAATACCTTTGGGTCACCGTCGGCACCGGCCCATACCTTGAATACATGCCTTCCGAACCCCCTATCCAGATCAGGGATACCCGGAGATAGTTTGTCAGGAGAAGCAATGAATAAGCGTTTACTTCCAGGATTGATCAGCCTGCTCGCAGCCCAGCCTGCGTTCTCTCTGGATCTGATGGAAACCTATGAAAAGGCACTGTCCTATGACTCCGGCATTGCCTCGTCCCTGGCGCAGTTCCAGGCACAGCAGGCAACCAGCGATGTCAGCAAGAGCGCCCTGCTGCCCAAAATCTCGGCGGTTGGGTCAGCAAGCTACACAAGTTTCGAGCCCAGGAATATACCCGGGGGGGCAAACGCCGATGAACTGACGCGGCAACTCTTCTCGGGAGACAGTTATCGCACCTACCGCTACGGAATCGAACTGACTCAGCCACTGTTCCGGGCTCAAGACTGGTTCAGCTATGAGGCCAGCCAGTTCCAGACCGAGGCGGCCGAGGCCCAGTACAACCTGGCCCAGCAACAGCTGATTCTTGATGTAGCAACCGCCTACTTCGATGTCTTGCGCGCCAAAGACACCGTCACAACCGCCAAAGCAACTGAAACGGCCATCCAGCGCCAGTACGAACAGGCCCAGGAACGGTTTGACGTGGGGCTCATTGCCATCACCGAAGTCTATGAGGCGCGTGCCAGCTACGACGATGCCAGAAGCCAGCGCATCGCCGCCGACAACGACCTCAATGTGGCCAAAGAACAACTGGCCCGGTTAACCGGAGAATATCCGGACGCCATGGAAAATCTCAGGCAGAATTTTCCGCTCGGGCGCCCGGAGCCTATGGATCCAACTTCCTGGGAAACAACCGCCGTGGAGCAGAACTGGTCCATTCAGGCGGCCCAGAGACAGTTCAGTGCCAGCGAAGCCAGCCTGAAAGCGGCAAAGTCTGATCATTTACCAACTCTTGAGCTGAGCGCCTCCTACCAGGAATCCAGTCTGGAGAACGCCCTTTTTACTCAGCAAGAAGGCAACCAATCGATTGTCTCACTGTCACTGACCATCCCGTTCTACACGGGCGGCGGCACCCAGGCCGGCGTCCGGGAACAGCGCTCGCTGCTCACCGCCGCCGAACAGGACCTGAATACGGTGCGCCGGGACGTACGGGTGAATACCCGGAGCCTGTTCCTGACGGTCAACAACAATATAGAGACCGCTTCCGCCCTGGAACAGACCATCATCTCTCGCCGCAGCGCCCTCGACGCCACCCGCGCCGGCTATGAGGTTGGAACGCGCAATATTGTGGAAGTACTGGATGCGGAACGGGCCTACTACGTAGCCCTGAGAGATTACGCCAACGCCCGCTATGATTACCTGATCAACTCGCTTCAGCTCAAACAGGCCGCCGGAACCCTGACCCCTCGGGACCTGATCGACCTGAACAACTGGCTGAGCGCCGCTGCACCCGGCATCGAGGCGCTGGCCAACGAGAAGAAAACCTTGGACGATCCTACCCAGTAACCACCAGGGCGGGCCCGAAGGCTCGCCCGCATCTTTTGGGCGGATGTATCACACCCGCTCAATAATCCCATCAACCACCTTGTCTAACGCCCCGCGGTTCTTGTTCACCACTTCCAGGGCTCGCTGACCAATCGCTTCACGTTCCTGACCGTCACTAAAAAGAGACGACACGTGAGCGGCCAGATCATCTGCATCGGTAACCAGTTTAACGCCCCGGTCATTCAGCAGGCTCTGGTATATAGTTTCGAAATTAAAGATATGCGGGCCTGAAAACACCGGAATACCCCATCCGGCGGGTTCGAGGGGGTTGTGGCCGCCGCGCTCGATCAGTGAGCCGCCTACAAAGGCCAGGTCACTGGCGCCGTAAAGCATCATCAGCTCCCCCATGGTATCTCCGAGATACACCTGGGCCTGGGCAGGGCCCTCTCCAAGGGAGCGACGGGCCAGAGTCAGCCCCTCCTTGACCGCTTTTTCTGCCACAGGCTCAAAGCGGTCGGGGTGTCTCGGAACCAGGATCAGCAGAGCGCCTGGATGTTCTGCCAAAACTTTTCCATGAGCCGCCAGCAGTTGATCGTTTTCGCTGCCGTGGGTGCTGCCGGCAATCCAGACTGGCCGCCCCGCCAGCTCCTGTCGGAGCGCCATAGCCGCAGCTCGCACATCTTCAGGGATATCAACGTCAAATTTGACACTACCCGTTACGGCCACTTTCTCAGGCGCAACGCCAATTCGCCGAAACCTCTCGGCGTCTTTCTCTGCCTGGGCCGCCACCCAACTGATACTGCGCATGATTGGGGCTGCGAGGCCGCGAATACGCTCATAGCCCCGGGCGGATCGTTCTGACAGGCGGGCGTTGATCAAAAACACCGGAACCCGGCGAGCCCGGCACTGACGAATCATGTTCGGCCAGATTTCGGTTTCCATGATGACCAGTATTCGCGGGCTGGCGCGATCCAGGAAACGCCGGATGGCGCCCGGCGTATCATAGGGTGCGTAGGCGTACTGCACCTGATCACCAAACATCTTGCGTGCCTGGGCCAGGCCGGTGTCGGTCATGGCTGTCATCAGGATGGTGATACCCGGGTTCCGGGCCAGCAATCGTCGAACCATCGGCGCTGCCGCTATGGTTTCACCCACCGAGACAGCATGAACCCACACAACCGTGCCGCTAGCCCGGGGCACAATGCCCAAGCGCTGGTACCAGTTGCGCCTGAGTTCCGGAGCTCGACGTCCGTTCCACCACAGGCGCAGCAGAATGAACGGCAGAATCAGCCTAATAAGCTGGGAATAGATAAATTGCAGCACACAGGACTCCGGGCAAAACAGTGCGCTATCATAGCGCAAAACCTATTGATTTGCTTCCGATTGATGGCTCGGGCCATTGTGCCACCATCAATCGATTCAGACTTTGCAGGACCGGCTTTACGTGAAAACGAAATACCGCAAAATACCGCGAAACACGGATTACTCGGCCTACCGCCATCCCCGATGGTGGCCCACCTGGCTGGGAGTCTTTTTGATGTGGTGTGTGTCCCGGCTGCCAATACGCGTTCAGTGGTGGCTGGGCAAACTGGCGGGACTGCTGGCGTTCCGCCTTGCCCGGGAACGTCGGCACATCGCCGAGGTGAACATTCGGCTGTGCTTCCCGGAACTCACGGCCGCTCAGCAATCTGCGCTGGTTCGGAAAGCGTTTATTGCCAATGGTATTGGCTTGCTGGAAATTGGCATCGCCTGGTTCCGCGATCCAGCCAAACTGACAGGCATCACACAGGTCCATGGCCTTGAGCATTTCGAGCATGCTCTGGCGCAGGGCAAAGGCGTTTTATTACTGGGAGGCCATTACAGCACTCTGGATCTGGGCGGGAGCCTGGTGACCGAGTTCATTGAAGCAGACGTGATGCAGCGGGACCATAACAACCCTTTGATGAACGCCGTGATGACGAGAGCCCGTGAACGCCGGTATGGCAACGTGCTCGGCGCCAAGGACCTCCGGGGCCTGTTTCGCAGCCTTAAGAAAAACCGGGCCGTCTGGTATGCCACCGATCAGGATTACGGCCGCAAGGATATTGTCTTTGCGCCCTTCTTCGGAATACCGGCGGGCACGATTACCGCTACGTCCAGGATCGCGGAGCGCAGCGGCTGCAAGGTCGTCCCGTTCAGTCATTTCCGACGTGACGATGGTCCGGGTTACGACATCTACTTCCATCCTGCCCTTGAGAGCTTTCCCAGCGGGGACGATCTTCAGGATGCAACATTGATCAACCAGACTATCGAGCGAGAAGTGCGGCGCGCCCCGGATCAATATCTGTGGATGCACCGGCGCTTCAAGACCCGCCCTGATGAGAACGATCCGGGATTCTACAAACGCCGGTAATAACGAACTCAGGCAACACGGAGGCCGGCAATACATGCCGGAACACCATGGCCAAACCCGAGCCCAGAACGCAGGATGCATCCACTCCGGTGGTGTGGCTTCTGACCGACAACAAGCCGGGTCACCGGAATCAGCTGAAGGGGCTTGGCAACCGGCTTCGCGTCCTGGCGGGAGCAAGCACCTACTGGGTTGATGCCTCCACCGTAGAGGTACCTCTGTGGCGGGCATTGCTGGCCTCTTCGCCACGTATGGAGGCGTCACTGCCTCGCCCCGATCTTGTCGTCGCGGCAGGGTCCGGCACGCATCGATTACTGCTTGCGCTGCGAAAACGTCGCGGGACCCGAACGCTGGTCATCATGAAGCCCGCGTTTCCGCTGTCTCTGGTCAGCGGCGCCCTGATTCCAGCCCATGATCGCGTCCAACCAGGCCCGCGGGTGCTGTTAACCGAAGGCGTTCTGAACACCATCACACCCCTGGCCAGAATCACCGAGAAACGGGAAGCGTTATTACTCATAGGCGGGCCTTCGCCGCACTTCGACTGGGACGACGATGTCGTCCTGGGCCAGATATCCCACCTGATCGGTCAGTACCCTGACTGGCGCTGGACCATCAGCACCTCACGGCGAACACCGGAGCCCCTGCAGGACCGCCTCGACGACATGGCCGGAGTGCGGATCACCGTTGTTCACCCCCAGCAGACCCACGAGGATTGGCTAAGCCATCAACTTTCCGCCTCACGGGCGGTCTGGGTGACTCCCGACAGCATGTCCATGGTTTGCGAGGCGGCAACCTCCGGAGTGCCAACGGGCCTTTTCGAGTTGGCGGCGAGACCCGGCAGCCGGGTCGTGGACGGAGTGGAACGGCTGGTCCGGGACGGCTATGTTGCCAAGTGGACGGATCACGCCAGCGTCATGGCCGGCAGGGCCGACCACAACCAGTCGCTCTGGGAAGCCAATCGCGCAGCCCTATGGGTCATCGAAAACGGGTTACTGCCAAAGAGCCACAAAACCAATCAACGCCTGCCCAAGGGGGCCCAGCCTTGAGAATTCTTCAGGCACTTCCAGCGCTGTACAGCGGCGGTGTAGAAAGAGGTACCGTAGAGTTCGCTGCAGACCTCGTCAAACGCGGCCACGAATCCTTTGTCGTCTCCAAGGGCGGACCCATGGCGGAACAACTGCGGGGACAGGGTTCAAAGCATATTTTCATGCCGATTCACCGGAAAAATCCGGCGTCCTTCGGGCAAATCCTGCCGATGCGAAAACTGCTTCTTGAACTGAAGCCGGACATCGTTCATGTCCGCTCGCGCATGCCCGCCTGGATTATCTTCCTGGCTCTGAAAAGCATCCCGAAACGGGAACGCCCGGCGGTTGTGTCCACATTCCACGGCATGTATTCGGTAACACCCTACAGCGCCATCATGACCCGCGCCGATCACATCATTGCTGTGTCCCAGTGTGTGCGGGACTACGTGATGAACAACTACCCCGTTCCGGCGGAGAAGCTGACGGTTATTCAGCGTGGTGTCGATGTGGATGCGTTCCACCAACGTGAACTTAGCCAGCAATGGCTGGACCGCTGGTTCCGTCAGTATCCGCAGCTTGCCGGCAAGAAAATCATCATGATGCCCGGACGGATTTCCCGCTGGAAAGGCCAACTGGATTTCCTGGCCATGATGGCGAAGCTGGTGCGCGAGCGGCCCGATTGCCATGGCATCATTGTCGGTGGCGCGGAGCCCGGCAAAGAGCACTTCCTGGATGAACTGGAAAAGGAGCGGGCACGCCTGGACCTGACCGACAAGGTCAGCTTTCTCGGCCAGCGCAATGACATGACCACGCTGTACCTGCTCGCCGATGTGGTCTGCCATATGAGCACCAAACCGGAACCCTTTGGCCGGACAGTGACCGAAGCCCTGGCTTCGGGAACACCGGTCGTGGCCTATAATCGTGGCGGGGCGGCGGAAACACTGCAGGCGTGCTTCCGGGAAGGCCTGGTGGCGCCGGATAACGTGGAGGAGTTCGCAAAGGCCGTTTCCCGGATGTTGGATGCCGGGCCTCCGGCCATTGAGATCCCCTACCGGTTCCGCCTGGAGGCACAAACAGAAGCGAGCCTGGCCGTTTACGAGACGGTGCTTCAGAATGCCGCAAGTCGATCATGACCTCACCGCCCCGATTTACGATCGCCCTTCTGATTGCCACGCCCGGCACAACCTGGGGCGGCATGGAAAAACACACCGCCGATCTGGCAGCCAACCTGGCCAGACGGGGGCATTGCGTCCATGTAGTGGCTCACAAAGACTACCGGGATAGATTTCATTCCGGCATCCACTTTCATGCGCTGCCCGTTCAACTGGGGCGACGGAACCTCTGGCTCCAACTGGCCCTCCGCCGGCGACTTCGAGAAATAGCACCTGATATTCTGCACGCCCAAGGCAACAAGGCTGCACAACTCGCGGCGAAAACCGGAAACCTTGTCCGCGTGCGAATCGGCACGGTGCACGGCACCAAGTCCAACCATAAGGCATTTGATCGACTTGATGAGGTCATTGCCGTAAGCCCCCAAATTCTGGCAGCCCTGCGACATCCCCGAAAACACTTGATCTATAACGGCGTGAACTGCAAGGGCCAAGGAATTAAAACTGACGACGGCCCGAAGCTACCGTCAGGAGTCACCAATGTCATCGCCGTGGGACGACTCGAAACCGTTAAAGGTTTTGATGCGCTGATCCGAGCATGGGCCATGCTCGGCGACTCCACTCATCGCTGCCATCTCACTATTTTCGGCGAGGGCAGCCAACGGTCACAGCTGGAAAAGTTCATCCGTCAGTCTAAACTGGAACAGTCGGTCACTCTGGCAGGGTTCAGGGAGGATCTGGCGCCCGTCTATGACAAGGCCGAATTGACGGTGATCAGTTCCGAACGGGAAGGCTTTCCCTATGTACTGGCGGAGTCCCTTCTCAGTGGTTGCCCAGTGGTCTCCACTCCGGTGTCCGGACCGCGGGATATTCTTCCAGAATCGTCTCTCAGCGCAGGGCATCGGGATCGGGACCTTGCCGAACTGATAACACGAGCGCTCTCTGATCTGGAAACACTGAAACAGAGCGAGCAGCCCGCCATGGATTTTGCCCGTAAAACTCTCACGATCAACGCCATGGGGGAGCAAACGGAAGCGCTGTACCTGAGGGCAATGGGCGAGCAACGAGGCACCTGATGTCCGCTGTATTCGGCAGAGACCTACCGGGTATTTTCCCTCTCAAATTCGGATAGCATCTGCATCTCCCGAGCCTTGGCCAAGCGCATGAAGTTCCTGTTGGCTGCGGTAATGGCAACGCTTAGACCAAACCAACCGTTCAGGATCTGGCGGTGCAGCAGGTAATATTTCAGGAACTTCAGGGGAAACTCGGCAAACAGGCGGGGGCTGGAAATTCGCCGTCCCTTTGCGGCGATAAAGCGGGCCTGCTCCGTCGACAACTGGCAGTACTTGCGCTCCATCTGCTCCAGAGAAATCAGCGTGCGGTGCAACACATCGCCCTTTAAATCCACAACCCGGCCAGCCTTCACCTGCGGCCGGTCATTGTTGCTGTCTTTTTCGGGCTCAATCACTGCCTTGTTACGATTGTAGAGCCTGAGGATCTTCTTCGATTTATCATGGCGGAACGGATGCCGGGGATCCGGCTGGGACAGCACCCAGCGCATCCGGAATCCCGCAATGGCCGGGTCAATCGGCTTTGAAAACAGGTCCTGGATGTTGGCCACAAGCTCGTCCGATAGCACCTCATCCGCATCCAGGTCCAGCACCCAGTCATTACGACAAAGGCTTGCAGCAAAGGCTTTCTGGCAGGCAAACCCCTGCCAGTCGTTATGAACAAAACGGGCACCCGCCGCTTCAACAATGTCACGGGTTCGGTCAATACTTCCGGAATCGACTACGATAATCTCATCAACCCAGCCGGAAACCTTTGCGAGGGATTCCGGCAATCGCAGTTCTTCATCCTGGGTGATGTAATAAACGGATAACGGTAGCTTCATCAAAATTCCTGGTATCGGGCAATCAGTTTACGGACTGGTCAAAACAATATCATGGTTGCCTTATGATAAGATGGCGCGCCTGATTTTGATGTTTTTCTTGGCATTCTCTAACTCAAGCCCGGAGTGTACAGATGATTCACCCCGTCATTATGGCTGGCGGTACCGGCTCACGCCTTTGGCCGATGTCGCGCCAGCTGAATCCGAAGCAGTTCCTGAAACTGACCAACGGCCCCCTGTCGATGTTGCAGGCCACCGTTGCGCGGCTTGAGGGCATGGACGCAGCAAACCCTCTTCTGATCTGCAACGAGGAACACCGGTTCCTGGCTGCGGAACAAATGCGGCAATCCGGCCACGAGGATACGCGGATCATTCTGGAGCCCTGTGGCCGGAATACGGCGCCGGCGATTGCCTTGGCAGCGCTGCAGCTGACCGAGGCTGCAGAAAGCGGTGCCGATGATCCCCTGATGCTGGTGCTGGCAGCCGACCACCTGATCAAGGACGTCACCGCCTTTCAGGAAGGGGTGAAGAAAGCCATTCCGCTGGCGCGGGAAGGGAAGCTGGTCACCTTCGGCATTGTCCCTAACCATCCTGAAACTGGCTACGGCTACATTCATCGAGGCACCGAACTGGGCCCTGACAGCTACCTGGTGGACAAGTTTGTCGAAAAGCCGGACCAGGCGACCGCCAATGGTTACCTCGATTCCGGCGAGTACCTCTGGAACAGCGGAATGTTCCTGTTTGGTGCCCGTCAGTACCTCGAGGAACTGGAAGCCCATCGCCCTGATATCCTGGCCGCGTGCCGTGCCGCCATCGCAGACACCGCCGATGACCTGCACTTTACGCGAATCAACGCCGAGCGCTTCGCCGAATGCCCGTCGGACTCAGTGGACTACGCCGTCATGGAGAAGACCGACAAGGCCGCCGTGGTTTCCCTGGATGCCGGCTGGAGCGATATTGGCTCCTGGTCCGCGCTATGGGAAGTCAGTGACAAGGACGCGGACGGCAACAGCCTGACCGGCGACGTGATTACCCATAACACCGCCAACACGCTGATCCGTGCCGATAGCCGGCTGGTGGCCACCGTTGGTGTGGACAACCTGGTGGTTATCGAAACCAAGGATGCCCTGCTGGTCGCCCATAAAGACAGTGTTCAGGACGTCAAAACCGTGGTGGAACGGATCAAAACCGATGGCCGCCACGAACACATGAACCATCGGGAAGTCTACCGGCCCTGGGGCGTCTACGATTCCATCGACAACGGTGCCCGCTATCAGGTCAAACGCATCACTGTGAAACCCGGCGCCAAGCTCTCCGTGCAGATGCATCACCATCGCGCCGAGCACTGGATCGTGGTAAGCGGCACGGCCCGGGTCACCAACGGCGAGAAAACCTACCTGGTCACCGAGAACCAGTCCACCTACATTCCGGTTGGTCAGGTGCACTCGTTGGAGAATCCGGGCGTCATCGACCTGGAACTGATCGAAGTTCAGTCCGGCTCTTACCTGGGTGAAGACGACATTGTTCGTTACGAGGATCGGTACGGTAGGAAATGAGCAAGCTCAAGTATTTCATCATCGCCGGGCTGCTCAGGATTGCCGGCTGGCTATCCCTTGCCGGCGCCCAGAGGGTAGGTCGTTTCGTCGGTTATCTGGTATGGCGATTGCCCACCAAATCTCGCCAGGTAACCGACATTAACCTGTCCATTTGCCTCCCCGTACTTTCAGACACCGAACGCGCGGTTATGTCAAAGAGATCCCTGGCCCAGACCGGCATGACCATGCTCGAGGTGCCCCTGATGTGGGAGTGGCCGGTGGAGAAATGCCTTGGCCTGATCCGGGAAACCGAAGGCCTGGATCTTATCGACAAGGCCATGGCCGGCGACAAAGGCCTGATTCTCCTGGCGCCGCACCTCGGTAACTGGGAACTGGCCGGGCTGTTCTTTTCCTCACGCTACAAAATGGCAGCGCTCTATAGTCCGCCGAATATGCCCGAGTTCGAGGACTACATGATCAAGGTACGCGGGCGACTTGGCTCAGAGCTGGTCCGGGGCGACCGCCGCGGCCTGGCCAGGCTCGCCTCGATTCTTCGGGAAGGCGGGGTTGCCGGAATCCTGCCGGACCAGTCGCCCCGCGGAAAGGGCAACGCCTTTGCGCCTTTCTTCGGCATGGAAGTGAAAACCATGACCCTGGTATCCAAGCTGATTCAGCGCACCGGTGCCAACGTGCTGATTACTTATGCCGAGCGCCTGCCCGACGCTTCCGGGTTCCGGATCGTTGTACGTGAGACCGGCCCGGGCCTCGGTGACAAGGATCCTGTTGCCGCGACCAGTGCCATGAATCACGCGATTGAGCAATGCGTGCGAGAAATCCCCGAGCAGTATCAATGGGAATACAAGCGTATGCGCCATCGGCCGCCCGGCGAAATCAACCCCTATAATCCGGACCGAGTATGTTGAACCCCAGACTCGCCTTTCATGCGCTGCTGATCATCGGGCTCGGCGGCGCGCTCCTGTCCTCAAGCATCCTGGCCGGCGCGACTCTCTTGCTTGCGATTGCCGGAATGGTGCTCAGTGCCCGCAAATCTTTGTATAAAGACGGCTGGGACAAACCCAAAGAGCTCAGGCTGCTTCACTTTTCCTTCTGGTTCTTCGTGCTGGTGAGTTTTCTGTCCTGGGCCCTTGAAGGGTTTGATTACGAGGGTGGAAAAACCCTTGGCACGCACGCCCGGTTCATCCTGTTCTGGCCCCTGATTGTTGCCATCAGCTATGCAAGGATTGGCGCCCGCACGACTTTCGCCGCCATCGGACTGGTGGCCGTGTCTGTCATCGGGATTTTTCTGGTGACCATTGCTGCCCGCCAGGGCGCGCTTGGTCAGGTCTTGAATTCCCGTTTTGGCGGTGGAATCAACCCTATCAGCTTTGGCAATCTCGCCCTCCTGGGGGGCATGTTGACGATCGTCGCTGCCATGTTTTTTATCCGGGAAAAACGGGGGGGCCTGGCGGTACTGTTTTTTATCGGTGGAACGGCGGCCGTTCTCATTTCCATGTTGTCGGAAACCCGCAGCAATCTGGTCGCTCTACCCTTCCTTCTGATTGCTTTGACACCGCTAGTCGGTAAAAGACTTCGAATTGCCGGATTGATTGTTGTGCCAATGCTCGTCGCCGGCGCGATTATTACCAGCGACCGCATGTCCAGCTCGCTCAATGGACTGCTACATGATGGCCAACTGGACTCCGGCATGGAAATTCGCCTGGAGGTCTGGGGGCAGGCGCTGAACATGCTCAGAGAAAGCCCCTGGTCGGGCGCTGGCCTTGGTGGCTATACCCACCGCATAGAATCGGAAGTTGCCGCGGGCAATCTGCCAGAGCATTTCCTGGACTGTTGCACGGGGCATGCGCATAACGATCTGCTGAACAATGCCGCAACCAGCGGTATTCCCGGCATTCTCAGCTGGGCCCTGCTTATTTTCATTCCGCTGGCCATCTTTGGCAGAAACCTGTCCAGCCGCCACGCAGCCACCGCGCACCTTGCGGCGGCTGGCTGCATGGTATCCCTTGGATACTTTTTCTTTGGCCTGACCGAAGCCACCTTCAATCGGACTTTGTTCCTCACCTTCTACCTGCTGGCTGTTAGCTCCATCGCCTCGGCCATGTTTACAGAGTTGAGTGCGTCCTATGTTCGAAACAGGGCCCGCAAGGTGTCTGCCACTATCATCACGAAAAACGAAGAAGACCACATCACCGACTGCTTGAAGTCCGCAAGGCTGGTTGCCGACGAAATTATCGTTCTGGATAGCGGCAGTACTGACAGAACGGTGGAACTGGCCAGAGAGCTTGCAGATGTTGTCGAAGTCACAGACTGGCCTGGCTTTGGCATCCAGAAACAGCGAGCTCTCGAGAAAGCGACAGGAGAGTGGGTGCTGTCACTGGATGCCGATGAGCGTGTCACACCCGAGCTGGCAAGGGAGATCAACGATCACCTGGCAGATCCTGACGCGGACGCGTACAAGCTTCCCTGGGCCGTAACGATTTACGGCAGCCGCCTGGATTTCGGGCGCAGCGGCCGAGCCCCCCTCCGGCTGTTCCGTCGCGAGGGAGTAAGCTTTTCGGACGCCCTCGTACACGAGCGGATACTGATTCCGTCCGGACGCAAGATCAAAACCCTAAGGGGCCGCCTGACACACTATACACACAGGGATTTCGGCCACTCGCTGGAAAAAAGCGCCAAGTACGCCTGGCTTGGCTCACTGGAGAAACATCGCAAAGGCAAGAAGACCCGCACCATGATCTACCCCACCCTGCGGGGCCTGATGACATTCGTGCAGGTGTACTTTATTCGGTTCGGGTTTCTGGACGGTGCTGTGGGCTATCTTACCGCTGTGACGTACGCACAGGTAACGTTCAACAAATATGCAGGGTTATGGACTCTGGACCGGCCGGCCCGCTTCGAAAAGTCGTGACCCCCGAAGGAGCGTCGTTTCCACGCCGACGCTCCCGAACATACGCCTTATTTCGTCATAGTAAGGGAGCCGGGCGCCCAGAGCGGCATCATCGATCTGGAACACCCGGATTTCCGGGAATATCTTTTTCAGGGTAAACAGAGCGGTTGAAGCAAAGCTGTAGAAAGCGAGATAGATTTCCCCGGACAGAGCCACTTCGACCTCGATCGGACGACCGGCCTGCCGTATCTCGAGCGGAAATTCTGCCAGCAAAGCCTCCAACTCTCCCCTGCTTTCCTTTCGGTGCATGAAGTACACCACACGACTATCAGGATGACGCTCCACCACGTGCTGGATTTGCAGTTTCAATTGCTGAAGCCGATCTTCACCACCAAAGGGTTGGCCAAGGAACCCGACCATGGGCGTCTGGCTATTGTCACAGGGCGTTTTTTTGAAAGTTTTACGAAACACCGGGAAATCGTGAACACGCACCTGGACAAGCTCGGAGTTCGGTAACGGAAAGAAGGTGAAGAATGCGATCACCTCCGGAACAACACGATGGATCCTGATCCCCATGGTTCGCAAAAGTCGCTTCTTGGCCGGTGAAATCCGGGAGGCGATGCCCTCGTCGTGAATTGCATGGTAATAGGTTACTGTTGCCAGGCCGTCATCCACGAAAATCAGCTGTTCGCTGTCGAATCCCCGATAAAACACTTCGTGAATCCAGCTGGATTTGTTTCCGATAAACAACCTCTCAATAGTTCGCTTTGAGAGACTCCTGGCAACTGACCCCAGACGAAGGTAAAAGGAACTCTTTTTAAGATAGATGGTTTCGATGCCCTGCCAGCCCAACGCCTCGGCCAGGAAAGCCATTTGTCCCTCGGTCTCGCGATTATCAGGTCTAGCAATGATGAGCAGTGTTTTTTCGGAGCTGCAGCCATAGTGGTAACGAGCCTCGGAGCAACTGATCAGTTGCAGGGGCGTACTCGCAACAAAGACATTGATTGGGCTTGCGGCGCTGATCAAATCGTTCGTTTCCTGGTCGGGATCTTTGCTTGGTCTATCCTGAGCTTTCAGGTGCCATGCGTGCAAGTTCCTTCCGCAACCGGCGCCGGACTTTCAGTTTGCGTAACAGGTTTATCGGCTTTGGCTTGAGTTGGCTACGCTTGTTGATCAGGAAGTCCTCGACCGCATCAAGAACCCGCTTGCTGGAACGACCATCCCGGAAACTGTGCAACTGGTCGCAAAGAGCTCGCGTTTCTTTCATCAGCGGATCGGGATACTGCACCGCCTCTTCGAGAGCTTTCTCAACGCCCGCCACTTCCTGGACATCGATCAGATAAGGCCCCGGCATTTTGGTTCTGAATGTGACCACCGGGCGATCCAGGAACATGAACTCGAACATGATGGACGAGGTGTCGCAGAGCATCACATCAGCCTGCGGCAGCAGAGGCAGCAGATCTTCATCGCTCTCGACAAAACGAAGGTTCTCGCCACTCAGCTTGCGATACTGATCCACTACCGCGGGATCCATTTTCGGATGAAGCGTTACAATGAACTTCCAGCGACCACTTCTGGAGAGCTCGCCGATCTTCTCCACCAAATCCGGAGCTGACGTAACGGACCGGCTGAACGTTGAAGCGTAAAAAACAACCGGCAACTCATTTTCCAGACGGTTTCTCTTCCCGATTTCATTCCGCGACAGCAATGGATCGAGCTTTGGCCAACCTGTGTGAGCAACCCCGAAATGCTGGTACCGCTCGGCCAGTTCACGGAACTTTTCCGTGTCTTTAAGGGCATGCGTACAGTAAAGATCGAACCATCCCCGAATTCGGTAATGGTCACTTTCATCTTCGCTGCTATGGCCCCGCTTGTTGCGCGCCATGCCATGGAATACCTCAACCTTGATTCCGGGAAAAAAGTAGGGCACCCAATCACCGGGAACGAAGGTCGCATCCGCGTTGTAATCCATGACCTCTTTTACGGAAACGAGACGGCGCTCATCGGCCTGAAGCGGAGCTGTTGAGCACCCGGCGACGAACCAGGCAGCCTCATCGCCCCGGCGCCGTATCTCTTCCTGCAGCGGTCGCAGTATTGAATAGGAATAGGGTTGGTTTACAAAAAACAGGTACCGGCGCATTCAAGCCCTGCCCGTCAGCGATTTGTATAGCTCACCCGTCTCAGTGACGGTCTGTGAGGTGTGAAAATGCCGGGCTATCCGTTGCCTCGCAGCCTGCCCAAGAGAGGCCGCCAATTCACGATCGCGGTAAAGCCGCTCAATAGCCGCTGAAAGCCCGGGAGCATTTTTCGGTTCAACCACAATACCGCTGACGCCATCTTCCACCAGCTCCGGCATACCGCCAACACTGGTCACTACCGGCGTCACTCCGTAGACCATCGCCTCGATGACGGCACGGGGCAGTCCTTCCCTTTCCTTCGAGGGAAGCACAAACACATCACTGGCCGCCGCTATGGCCGGCGCATCGTTGCGGTAACCTGTAAAGTGAATCCGCTCGGGGTGAGAAGTGGCAGCGGCCTGCGACTGAATCTCTTCGTTATCAATAACGTCTCCCACCAGCAGCAAATGTATATCTACATCCTCAGGCAGCTTATCGATCGCTTCAATCAGGTCATCGAAGCCTTTTCTCGGGGTATTTCTCCCGGTGCAGCACACCACGAAGGCATCTTCCGGAACACCAAACTGTGTCAGGTCGGCCTTAGGCGATTGATACCAGTCCAGGTCGTGCCCTTTGTAGATTCTCTGAAGCTTCCGTTCAGGAATGTGCATCCACAGAAACCGGAGGCTGGCCAGGTAATCCTTGATGGCATCAGCGACACAGACAATCTTGCTGACGCGAGGATGCAGGAAGGTAATCCAGGATTCCGGATTGAGAAAACTGATGTTACCGATCACACCACGATAGGCGACGATCTTGATATCCGTGCCCCGGGAAGCCCGTAATCCGCATGCCAGGGCCCGGGGATTATAGGCATGAATGACCTCGTAGTTTTTCTTGGCCAGTTGTTGGCGGATGGACTCGGTGCCCTCTTTGTCAAAGCGGTTCTTCAAGGCCATGGGGCAGGCAACCATGCCCTCGTCGACAAGACGCTGATAGTTCCGGCCCTTGGGGTTACACATGACGTCGACGTCGAACCCGGCCTTTCTGAGCCCGATAAAGAGTTCAGTCTCCGGACGATCACAGGCATCCGTAAGACAAAGTATCGACGGAAGCGATCCGCCCTGTTGTGGATTGGTCAAGTGGCCATTCCCCTGTTGTATCCGTTCATGAAATAACTCCAGGTTTTTGCCCGTGCGTCTTCTCCGGCCACCTTTACCAGCGATCGCGAGAAGCGATCAAGATTGGCCTCTTTCCAGCGCGCCGGGGCACTACCAGTCATCAACCTGCTCTTGTCGAAATCAATCAGAAAGTATTCGTTGCCCCGGACCAGTACATTGAAGCAGTTCAGGTCCGCATGCATGACGCCGGCGTCGTGAAATCGACGAATGGTTTCTCCAATGGACGTCCACGCCTCATTGTCCAGCTCCGAGATAAGGTCAGCCAGGGGCGTAGTGTTCTCCAACCGTTCAATGATGATGGCGGCCCGGTACTGAATTGGCGACAGTTTGCGATACCAGGCCGCAACAGGACAGGGTACGGGAAGCCCCTGGCTAACCAGTTTGTTGAGCAACCGGAACTCTGCAAAGGACCGCACATACTCCTCGCCGGTGAAGGCATAGGCGTATCGCGCAAATTTCGCCATCAACCCGCCCCGGCGATATTCTCGAAGCACCAGTCTGTCCTCTCCGGCCTGCAAAAACCAGGCGCCGCCGCGGCCCCCGCTGCTTACCGGGCGGGCTTGATTGCCCCAAGAGGCGGAATTGAACCAGTCCTCGGTAACCCTGCCCTCGTAATCCGGGTGAATCAGCATTGCCGAAGCCCTTTCCCGGATACAGATTTCAGACTCCACCATGCTGGGCCCCCGGTCACCGAAATTGAAAGAAGGCACGTACTACCCACTCACGCCGGGACGGAAACGCGCGAGTAAGTTAGAATGACGGCCAGTTTACCAATGATTGCCGACAAAGCTCCACAGCACCAGGCCACAACCTGAACCGGATCAATATCTGATGAACTCCATCTGCATTCTTCGCCTGTCCGCCATCGGCGACGTGACTCACGTAATACCTGTCGTACTGAGCCTCCAGGAGCAGCTTCCCGGCGTGAAGATTACCTGGGTTATCGGCAAGATCGAAGCCAAGCTGGTTGGCGATCTGCCCGGCGTTGAGTTCATTATTTTCGACAAAAAGGCCGGTCGCAAAGGCTACGCTGAGCTTCGCAGACAAATGACGGGGCGCAAGTTTGACGCGCTGCTTCACATGCAGGTGGCTTTCCGAGCCAACCTCGCCGCTGCCTGCATTCCGGCCAGAGTCAGGATTGGCTATGACAAGGCCCGCAGCAAGGATCTGCACAGCCTGTTTATCAACCACCGGATCAAACCGGCACCGAAGCAGCACGTGCGAGACTGCCTTGCCAGCTTCCTCGAACCTTTGGACCTCAAGGCCGCGCCGCCGCGCTGGCAGATTCCGTTGAAGGATTCAGACCATGACTTTGCGCGTGAGCAACTGGCTAATGACCGCAAAAACCTTGTAATAAGTCCGTGTGCCAGCCACACACTGCGTAACTGGCCCGCTGAGCGTTACGCACAGCTGGCTGATCACGCGATTCAGAAGCACGGTATGAAGGTGATTCTGGTGGGCAGCCCCGCCCCGTTCGAGGCCGAGTACTGCGCCGCCATCGAAGCCGCAATGAAGGAAAAAGCGCACAACATCTGCGGCAAGGACACCCTGAAGCAACTGACAGCGTTAATGACCCATGCCGACCTCGTGGTAGCGCCCGATACTGGGCCGGCACATATCGCCAGTGCGGTGGGCACCGATGTCCTTGGGTTGTTTGCCGCAAGCAATCCTTACCGCTCCGGGCCCTACAATTCTCTGGACTGGTGTGTGAACCGGTATCCTGAAGCACTGGAGAAGTTTACCGGAAAAACGGTGGAACAGGCCCGGTGGGGGGCGAAAGCAGAGTTCGAGGGGGCGATGGACCTGATCACGGTTGCAGATGCCACGAATATGCTGGATCGTTGGGTTGAAGTGAACCCGGTGGCCAAAGCTGAAAGCGGGGTCAGATGAAAGCGTTCATCTGACCCAAAATTTCACTTCCGTGCGGTGTAGTCCTGGTAGGACTTCTCTTCCACGAAACGAGACCCCAGGGCCAGGTTGACCTCTTTTTTGATCGCAGCGCGCTTGTCATTGGTGACGTATACAGCGCGTGCCAGCTCAATAAATCTCGCGCCAAAGTCCTGGGCGGCTTCCTGATCCCGAATATCGTCTTCAATCACCCACAGCTCTTCGTTGACCGCTTTCAGCTGCTTGCGGAGATCGGCGATTTCAGCAGCCTTGTCCTTTACTGCCTCGTCCCAGGTAGCGCTCAGCTCATCAAGCTCAAGCCGGACATTCTTGACCTTGGTTTCATCCTTGATGCGCTCGGACTTGATTTCGAGAATGGTGATTTTGTCCAGCACCTCGCCAAAAGATACCGGTACCTTGATAACGTCTGCCATTTGCTCGTCCCGCCAGTAAACAGGGTGTGTTAAACAACAAAGCCGCCGGGCTGAAACAGCAAACGGCGGCCTGCGATTATTCTGGAATCAGCCTTTTACGTGGGTCAGCCAACCGCTGTGCTCAGCCAGCTTACCCTTGACTGCATCAAAGTACATAGCCTGGAGCTTCTCGGTCACCGGGCCACGCTTGCCGGCACCGATCACACGGCCATCCAGTTCGCGGATCGGCAGCACCTCGGCCGCTGTGCCTGTGAAGAAGGCTTCATCGGCGATGTAGACCTCATCGCGGGTAATCCGGCGCTCCTTGATCGGAATGTTGAGCTCACGCGCAAAATCCATGATCGTGGCACGGGTAATACCCTCCAGGCAGGAGGTGAGTTCAGGCGTATGCAGCACACCATCACGCATGATGAAAATGTTTTCTCCGGAGCCTTCGGCAACGTAACCTTCGTTGTCCAGCAGCAGGGCTTCCTCGGCACCACCGGAAATGGCCTCGTTCAGGGCCAGCATCGAGTTGATGTAGTTGCCGTTCGCCTTGGCCTTGCACATGGTGATATTGACGTGGTGACGCGTGTAGGAGGACGTGCGCACCTTGATCCCCATTTCCTTCGCTTCCGGTGACATGTAGGAAGGCCAGCTCCAGGCCGCAACCATTACGTGCACCTTTAGGTTATCAGCCCTGAGCCCCATACCCTCGGAACCGAGAAACGCCATTGGGCGGAGGTAGGCTTCGTCAAGATTGTTTTCCCGAACCGCCGCACGCTGGGCCTCGTTGATCTCATCCTTACTGAACGGCATTTTCATGTTCAGAATGTGGGCGGAACGGAAAAGACGATCCGTGTGCTCTTTCAGGCGGAAAATGGCCGGGCCATTCGCGGTGTTGTAGGCCCGCACACCTTCAAAACAGCCCAGGCCGTAATGCAGGGTGTGAGTAAGGACGTGGGTCTTGGCATCCCGCCAGGGAACCATCTCACCATCCATCCAGATAACGCCATCGCGATCAGCCATCGACATTCTTCATTGCTCCTAAAAAAGCGTTTTTCGAGGGAACCGGCATTCTAGCAGGAAAATCTGCCGGAATTGAATTTGCCTCAGGCCTCAATCATCACTTTTTTCCACATGGCACGGATGTAGTCACGCTCCTCTGTGAAGGCATCGCCATCGACCTGGCTATTGAGATTCTGCAGCGCCCGCCGGTGAATAGTGGAGCGAAGGGCGATGAAGGTTTCCCGGAGCTTTTCAGCATCTTCCACAGCCATCACCCCGGCGCGCCCCAGCTCCTCCATCTGGCGAATGTTATCGGACCACTGGGTCAGCTCCGGGTGCTCAGCGGACCACGCCAGCATCAGGTACTGGACGATAAACTCGATTTCAACGATGCCGCCGGTATCATGCTTGATATGAAACACCTCGTCCTGCCGGCTTTCCGGCGTGGCCAGACTGGCCCGCATCTTCTCCCGCATTTCGACCACTTCGTTCCGGAGTTTCTCACGGTCACGGGGCTGACAAAGGATCTCGTGGCGTATGGATTCAAAAGCTTCAAGGGTCTCCGTGCATCCGGCAACACCCCGGGCCCGGGCAAGCGCCTGATGCTCCCAGGTCCAGGCGTCCTCGCGCTGATATTTTTCGAAGGCCTGCAGAGTACTGACCAGCAGCCCGGAGTTACCGGACGGCCTCAAGCGCATATCAACCTCATAAAGCTGCCCCGAGGGCGTCTGGGTGTTGAGGATGTGGACGATCCTTTGCCCAAGCCGCGTGTAAAAAACCGCATTGTCGATGGGCTTTTCACCGTCGGTGGCCAGCTCCGGATCAGCTTTGTGCACAAACACCAGGTCAAGATCGGAGGTATAGCCCAGTTCGATCCCGCCCAGCTTGCCATAGCCAATGATGGCAAAATCGGTTTCACAGGCGGAGCCATCTTCCCGGCGCGGATAGCCGTGGCGGCTGACCAGGTTGGCGAAGGCTACGTCCACCACATGATCCAGAACAACCTCGGCGATCCAGGTGAGGTAGTCACTGACCTTCATCAACGGTAATGTGCCTTTCAGTTCGGACGCCGCAACCCGCAGGATATGGGCTTTCTTGAAATGCCGCAGTGACTCCATCTGCTCTTCCAGATCCTCAAACGGAATCCGAAGCATCTGCTGGCGCAAATCATCCTGCAATTCTGCTTTCGCGGGTGGGCTGTACAGGCTCTCGGCGTTCAACAGCTCATCCAGCAGGAGCGGTGTTTCCGCCAGCTGCCTGGCAATCCAGGGGCTCTCACTGCACAACCGCACCAGTTGGGTACAGGCGCCCGGATTTTCCAGCAGCAACACCATGTAGGCCGTGCGACGCAGTATGGCTTCCACCAGCTGCAACACCCTGGACAGGGTCTCGGACGGGTTATCAACCTGGGTGAGCGCCTCAAGCAGCATGGGCATGAACTGATTGAGTCGCCGGCGCCCCTGGGTCTGTAGATTCTGAACAGTCCTGTTTTCACGAAGTTCAGCCAGCTCCGCCAACGTAGCACCGGGGTCTTCATAGCCCCGTGATTTGAGCCAGTCGGCGGCGGCCGCCTCTTCCATTTCGGAAAGCCAGAGCTCGAACCACCCTTCTTCGAGGGCCCCCTGCCCCTCATCTTCGTCATCTTCCGTGGTAATAATGTTGGAAAAATGCGTGGCGACCCGCTCCCGGTGTTCTCTGAGGCACTGTTCGCACGCCTGCCAGTTCTCGAAATCCATAATTGTGGCGACCCGTGCCCGGGACAGCTCATCTTCCGGCAGCAACTGGGTTTGCTTGTCTTCCATACCCTGGAGCGCATGCTCCAGGTTTCTGAGAAACACATAGGCGTCGCGAAGCTCACCAACCACCGGCGACGGCAACAGCTCGAGCTCTTCCAGCTCTTTCAGGATGACCAGCAGCTCCCGCTGCTGAAGCTCCCTGTCCCGGCCACCGCGAATGAGCTGGAATGCCTGAACCACAAACTCGATCTCTCGGATACCGCCGCTACCCAGCTTGATATTGTTTTCGAGCCCCTTTCTGCGCACCTCCCGGCCAATCATGGCCTTCATGCTACGCAGGGACTCGAACGCGCTGAAATCGATGTACTTGCGGTACACGAAGGGGCGCAGCGTCTCCATGAGCACCTGACCCGCCCTTTGATCGCCCGCCACCACCCGGGCCTTGACCATGGCGTACCGCTCCCAATCCCGCCCCTGGTCCTGATAGTAGGTTTCCAGAGCAGCAAAACTCAGCGCCAGCGCGCCACTCTGGCCATAAGGCCGGAGACGCATGTCCACCCGGAACACAAAACCATCTGCCGTAATCTGGTCCAGAGCCTGGATCAGCCGCTGGCCAAGGCGAACGAAGAACTGCTGATTATCCAGTGAGCGCCGCCCGCCAACGGTTTCCCCCTTGCTCGGAAAGGCAAAGATAAGATCAATGTCCGAGGAGACGTTCAGCTCCCGACCACCCAGCTTACCCATACCCAGAACCACCATTTTCTGGTCGGTTTCCTGGCCGGTTACCGGGTCAGCCCCTCGAGGCGTACCGTATTGCTCGCAGGCGTCCTGGTATAGCCAGCTGAGCGCTCCATCAATACAGATATCGGCAAATACACTCGTCGCCGACATGGTCTCAGCCAGGTCTGCCCATCGCATCAGATCCCGCCATATAATCCGGAACTGGGTCTCCATGCGGAATTGTCTGAGGGCCGAGTGCAGGCCAGGCTCACCATCAACTTCAGAGAGATACTCTTGCCATCGACTTTCCAGATAATCCGGAGTGGTTGGCTCAGACAACGAACGAGAGGCCATCAATGCCTCTACCTGATCGGCATGGCGTTCCAGAGTCTGGCGAAGGAACAAACTGCGGGAGATCGCCGTAGCCACTAAGGTGTCATCCATACCCTCCGGTGAGGTCAACCAGGCCGGAACCCCTTCCGGGAACACTGATTCCCAGCACCCGGCGACATCATCCGCCAGCGGTTTCGGAAGGCTGTGCCATGGCTCGGACATAATGCAAACCCCTGTCTCTCTGTTATATTTCGGGTACTGTATAACGAACTTACCCGCAACTGAACAGGCCGCAGACACGGATGCAACGAAACCGCCGCCCACTGAATCCGGAGCATCAGCAAACTCACCTGCCCATGGGCGGGATGATTCGGAGCCGGATGAAGCGCCTCTTTGCGATCCTGGGAACACTGCTATTGGTGCAGGTCCTGATCATCTGGGCGGTCGAGGACCTGGAACTATTCGAAGCCGCCTGGCTGACCATGACCACGCTGGTAACGGTCGGCTATGGCGATTACGCACCCCAGACGATGATCGGGCGGTTCAGCACCATTGTGCTGATGTTTATCTCCTCAATTACGCTGCTGACACTGATCGTCAGCGACTATATCGAATACCGGTTCTACCGCCGGGAACGTATTTTGTCGGGAAGGTGGATCTATAAAATGAATAACCACATCATCATCATTAACACGCCCCAGCACGGCGGCGACCAGTATTTTATGAGATTTGCTTCCCAGATTCGGGAGATTCCAGGGTACGAAACCATTCCAATCATGATTCTGACCCGGAAGTTTCCAATGGGGCTACCCACCGAGCTCTCGGACATCGGGGTGGTGCATCACCACGGAGCAGGCTTTGATCCAGAGGCGCTGAAGGCCGTCCATGCAGGCAGCGCGAGGCATATCATTGTGCTGGCCGCAGACGAAGCGGACCCATTTTCAGACAGCCTGACGTTCGATATTGCCCACCGCCTCACAGAAATCAATCTGGGCCATCGCACCATTGTCGAGTGTGTAAACGACCAGAACCGTGGGCGCTTCAAATCCCTCGGAGTGCGCATTGTGCTCCGCCCAGTGAGAACATACCCGGAGATTATGGTTCGTTCTGTGGTTGCACCCGGTTCCGAGAAAGTGCTGGAAGATATGTTCAACTACGAGCATGACCACCCTCATCGTTATGACTTGCAGCTGGACGACCTGAATTGGGCCGACATCGTAAGCGCTCTGGTACGCCATGGCATTGGCACCGCTCTCGCCTACATTGATGAAGATGACGAGGTTATCTGTCATCCGCCAACCAACGAAGAAATCGAAGGCAAGGGGCTGATAGTACTGGTTAAATCTTCTGAAACACCGGAGGTCTCTGTGGTGCAGGAAGCACTGGAGCGGTACCGGGCATTCCTGAAGCAGTGGCGCGCCCATTCCGCGGATCAGGAAACCGGCGATTACTGACCGGCAGTGGCAAGCTGTAACTGGAGGACACCCAACGTCGTGGAGCCTTCAGCGAGATCACGAATTGCAGCGCCCGTGGCCAGATCAGACATCACACACTCCCAGAGTTCACCGCACCCTGCGGCGCCAGCCGCATTTGCGACGCGCGACAGGTCGTATTCCTGTGCAGGAAACGGCTGATCCAGCAACCAACAGACACTCAAGGCCTGAAGGAATTCGGTAATGGAAAGCGCCTCGCTTTTACGCGCCGGCTCCGGGTGATACAGGCCCGCCAGAAAATAGCCCTGCTCGGCCTTACTGACCAGATTCAGGAAAACCGGCACTTCCCTGGCCAGCTCGAGCGCCCAAGCCACCAGCTTGCTGTCGTCCCCACTCTTGAGCTCAAACTCCACCTCGTGGAGCGGCCACCTGGCATCATTGCCGGCCACAGTGCCGGAATCGACTGCTATCTCAATGGAAGTCTGCCCTTCTTCCAGCCAGAGCACCTGGCGCTGAAAGTTGGTTGCAAACACAATCTGGAGCCGGCTGAGGTCCAACCCGGCATTCAGCGGTGTGTCTTCCAGTAACGACAAAGCCAGTTCAGGACTGGATACAGGCCACTCCCACTCCTCGCGTCGGTGGGCGCCATCAACGAATTCGCCCCGGGTTTTCAGGGTCTGGATATAGTCATCACCTGCTTTGCGAACCCTCAGCGCAGCTTTGGCTCGATTCAGATCGGCATTGGGCGTGTCGAAATAGTGATTGATCAGGGATTTGGTTTTTCCAGCTCGGACTTCAGGAAGTGAGGAAAGCCACTTTAAAGCCTGTGCCTGTGCGGCCTCAGAAACACTGAGCTTGATTTCCAGTTCGGTTGCCATGCCAATGCCTTATTTTTCGGGATTCATAAACGCAAAAAACCGGCGACCCTGAGGTCGCCGGTTTTCATACTACAGGATTAGCCGATTGGCTGATCAGAAGTAGTAAACACCACCAACGGAAGCGATAGAACGCTCGCTTTCGTCAGCAACGCCGTATACACCGTCGTCACCGCCACCGAGGTAGCCTTCGAAGTACACATACATGTGGTCAGACAGGTTGTGCAGAGCCTGGAAGGTTACGGTAGAAGTTTCAGTGTCGTTGGCGTCGTCAGCCAGGGGCGAATTCGTGGTCGTGCTAAACACCGATGGTGGAACCGTTGTCAGCGTGCTCAACTTCAGAGCTTCCGCCTTTGACGCTGTCATGGTACAGAACGTACTGGATGTTACCTTACACGGTCGGCATGGAATCCATTTTGGCTGCCAGCTCGGAAGCAGACATGGTTTCCTGGGCCAGCGCGGAGCCAGAGAACGTTGCGACTGCGATAGCAGATGCGAGGAGCGTTTTTTTCATGTTGCGCCTTCCTTTTTGAGTTAACTCAGGTTTTAGCGACGGGTTCTTATCCCGATTTTGTAAGGCTTCACCAGTCAGGCTGGATGAGGCCGATTCTGCATCACCCTATGTCAGTTTTATGACAAAGGAGTAACTTTTCTTCTTTTTCGAATAAATCTTGCAGATTCCAGATCTATACAGCTCAATAACTTATCGAACTTTCTTAAAGTTCTGGATGATGAAAATGCTTTAATACAATCATTCTCATTTTGCAAATTAACTGCAGTGCGTTTTTAGCTCTTTTGGCACCAGAAACGCAATCATTTATGCAATTTTGTGCTCGTGAGCTGCGTTACAGTTGCATATCAAATCCGAGGCCAGATTTTAACAAACCCCTTATCAACAAAACTTAGACTGAAAAAACCCTTGGATCGCAACGACTCCGAGGACATTTCCGCACCATTAAAGGCCGGCATGACCACCCGCGCACTACAATAGCGCAAATACTTATACACTCTGTTATCGAGTCTCGAGCATGAACGTGACGGGCCCGTCATTCACCAACCCGACCTTCATATCTGCGCCAAATCTGCCCTCACCCACCTTTTCCGGCCCCAAACCGGAACGTGCTTCTACCACAAACCGTTCATACAGCGTGTTGGCGGCATCCGGCCCCGCTGCAAGAGAGAAGCCCGGCCTGGTTCCGGAGGACGTATCCGCCGCCAAAGTAAACTGGGAAACAACAAGAAGGGAACCACCGATATCCAGCAGGCTACGATTCATCCGGCCAGTCTCATCGGGAAACACACGGTAAGTGAGGATTTTTCGGCAAAGCTCCCTTGCCTCGTGCTCGCTATCTCCCTTTTCCACACCCAGCAACAGCAAAAGGCCTGTGTCGATCGAGGCTATCTGCTCACCGTCCACGGCAACACTGGCTTGCGACACTCGCTGGATCAATCCTTTCATTCACTGCCTTGAGGACGTTTGAACAGGCAAACATTAAGATCGAGCAAGAGTGTATCCATGGCGGTTACGGGCCGCAACCCTGAAAACGGGATTCAACCGGCACTTTTACCAGTTTTCGCCACAACCGACTCAACACCCCGAATCAGAGCATCGACAATGGCGGGCTCGGAAGCGGAGTGACCCGCATCCCGAATAATCTGGAACTCTGCCTCGGGCCAGGCTTCACTGAGCGCCAGGGCATTATCCAACGGGCAGACCATATCGTACCGTCCGTGAATAATAATCCCCGGGATGTCCGCCAGGCGGCCTGCATCGCGGATGATCTGGTCCGGCTCGAGAAAAGCGGAATTCATGAAATAGTGGCATTCAATGCGGGCCAGGGCGATGGCCACGTGGGGATGGCCAAAGTGCTCAACCACCCTGGGGTTCGGGTGCAGCGTCGCACACCTGCCCTCCCAGACTGACCAGGCCTTGGCCGCCTGGATCTGCTCCAGCTCGTTGGAACTGGTGAGCTTGCGATAGTAGGCCGAAACCATGTTAGCCCGCTCGGCTTCCGGAATCTGCGCCTCGAAGTCAGACCAGTAGTCCGGGAACACCCGGCTCGCCCCCTCCTGATAAAACCAGTGAATATCCCGCGGCCGACAGAGAAAAATCCCACGAAGAACCAATCCCGACACCCTTTCCGGATGGGCCTGGGCGTATACCAGGCTGAGAGTCGATCCCCAACTGCCACCAAACAGAAGCCACTTGTCGATACCGAGAAACGAACGCACCACTTCCATGTCTTCAACCAGCTTGTCCGTGCTGTTGCCTTCGAGCTCTGCCAGGGGGCTGGACCGCCCGGAGCCGCGCTGATCCATCAGAATGATCCGGAATCTCTCGGCGTCGAAAAAGCGCCGATGGTAGTCTTCACAGCCGCCACCGGGGCCGCCGTGGACCACCAGAACAGGTATCCCGTCCGGGTTCCCGCTTTCCTCAACGTAGAGTTCATGGGGAGGATCAACGGCTATGCGATGCTGGGCATTGGGCTTGATTTCCGGGTACAGGGTGAGCATGAAGCGCTCCGCGTGAAGGATTTAACCGGAGTTTAGCTTAACCCCATAAAAAAAGGGCCAGATGAAACATTCATCCAGCCCTTGTTACCCATGCTCGATAAGAACCGGGCGATTACTTCTTGTTGGCTCGCTTGCGCTCGTTTTCGGTCAGAAGTTTCTTGCGCAGCCGGATGGACTTCGGCGTTACCTCAACCAGCTCGTCGTCATCAATAAACTCAAGCGCCTGCTCAAGGGTGAACTTGATCGGCGGCACGAGACCAATGACTTCATCCTTGCCAGAGGCCCGCATGTTGTCGAGCTTTTTGGCCTTGGTGGGGTTGACCACCAGGTCGTTGTCCCGGCTGTGAATACCACACAACTGCCCTTCATAAATTTCCTGCCCCGGATCCAGGAACAGCTTGCCACGGCTCTGCAGGGTTTCCAGAGAGTAGGTAAAAGCGGTACCCGTAGCCATAGAAACGATGACACCGTTCTGGCGACTGGTTACATCGCCAACTTTGATCGGGCCGTAGTGGCTGAAAGTCGAAGTCAGAATGCCAGTGCCTGAAGTCATGGTAAGGAAGGTGTTCCGGAAACCAATCAGGCCCCGGGCTGGAATGGTATAGTCCAAACGCATCCGGCCCTTGCCATCCGGAACCATATTGGTCAGGTCGCCTTTACGCAGCCCCATTTGCTCCATGACGGCACCCTGATGCTGCTCCTCGATATCAACAATGACGTTCTCGTAAGGCTCCTGCTTCACGCCGTCAACTTCGCGGATAACAACTTCCGGACGACCAACCGCCAGCTCAAAGTTCTCGCGACGCATGTTTTCAATCAGTACAGACAGATGCAACTCGCCACGACCGGATACCTTGAACTTGTCCGCGGAGTCGCCCTCTTCAACACGCAACGCCACATTGTGCAGCAACTCCTTTTCAAGGCGCTCCTTGATGTTCCGGCTGGTGACGTACTTGCCTTCCTTGCCGGCAAAGGGCGAATCGTTGACCTGGAAGGTCATGGACACGGTCGGCTCATCCACCGTCAGTGCCGGCAGAGCTTCAACGTTGGCCTGATCACAGAGGGTGTCAGAGATAAACAGCTCGTCCATGCCACTGACACAGACGATGTCGCCAGCCTGAGCTTCCTCGACTTCAACACGCTGAAGACCGGAATGTCCCATGATCTTGAGAATACGGCCGTTACGCTTCTTGCCGTTGGCGCCAATGGCGGTTACCGGCGAATTGGTCTTGACCTTGCCGCGCATGATACGACCAATACCGATCACACCGAGGAAGCTGTTGTAGTCCAGCTGGGAGATCTGCATCTGGAACGGGCCATCCGGATCCACGTTCGGCGCCGGCACGTGGTCAACAATCGCCTGGAACACGGCATCCATATTGTCATCCAGGTTTTCGTGATCCATCCCGGCAATGCCGTTCAGAGCGCTGGCAAACACAATCGGGAAGTCCAGCTGCTCATCAGTGGCTCCCAGGTTGTCAAACAGGTCGAATACCTGGTCCACGACCCAGTCTGGACGAGCGCCGGGACGGTCAATCTTGTTAACCACGACGATCGGGCGCAGGCCCGCGGCAAATGCCTTCTGGGTAACAAACCGGGTCTGAGGCATGGGGCCGTCAATGGAATCAACCACCAGCAGCACGCAATCGACCATGCTCATGACTCGCTCAACCTCACCGCCGAAATCAGCGTGGCCCGGGGTGTCCACAATATTGATATCGTAGTCGTTCCATTTCAGGGCCGTGTTCTTGGCCAGAATGGTAATGCCCCGTTCTTTTTCCTGATCGTTGGAATCCATGACCCGCTCGCTATCGAGCTCCTTCCGATCCAGGGTGCCGGATTGGCGCAAGAGCTGGTCTACGAGGGTAGTCTTACCATGGTCAACGTGGGCGATGATGGCGATATTACGAAGTTTTTCAATCACAAAAATATTCCTGCGGCATGCACTCAATGACCTGAGAAGGTCTATCGCAGGGAGAATCCCAGCACATGCCGTCTCAAATCCGTAAAATGAACTCATTCACCGGAGCTGGCTGCCCGGCACCCTGCATGGTGCTTTCCGATCCACGATCAAGAAATGACAGGGTAAAAAATGAAGCGGCGCGCAGTATAGCGAAAAGTCGGTGTCGTTAATATGAAGAAAAACGCCTATTCTATATTCGGAACGGATGCACCTGATCAGGGCAAAAATCCAATAAACGCACCAACAAGGTGCACCATTTGAGTGCAGGTTTTCGCCACAGGGCGAGCATTCTCGTTCCAATATGCCCCAAACCCTTGCAGTTGCGCTGTTCTGGAGCATGCCCTAAAAATTGGCAAGCGCCTTGCTTTATCGAAATCAGCCGAAATTTACAGGTAAGACGCAACAGCATTTGCTAAGCTGCGCGAACCTGAGAAACAGATCGGAACCCGTTAGCCCGGGCGATCCGGCGCCACGAACATGAATACAGCCGCCTGTGCGGTATAACTTACGGAGCATGCACAATGTCCAAGACAGTTGATTTGATCAAAGAACACGAAGTCAAATGGGTTGACCTGCGCTTCACTGACAGCCGCGGTAAAGAGCAGCACGTAACACTGCCTGCCACCGAAGTAGATGAAGACTTTTTCGCAGACGGCAAAATGTTTGACGGCTCCTCTATTGCGGGCTGGAAAGGCATCAACGAATCCGACATGATCCTGATGCCGGACGACGAGACCTCTGTACTCGATCCGTTCACCGAAGAAACCACCGTGAACATCACCTGCAACATCGTAGAGCCTTCTACCATGCAGGGTTACGAGCGTGATCCGCGCTCTGTTGCCCGTCGTGCAGAAGAATACCTCAAGTCCACCGGCATCGCCGACGGCGCGCTGTTCGGCCCGGAGCCGGAATTCTTCGTGTTTGACTCCGTAAAGTGGAACGTAGACATGCAGGGCGCGATGTACCACATCCACTCTGAAGAAGCTGCCTGGGTTTCCGGCGAAGATTTCGACCGCAACAACATCGGTCACCGCCCGGGCGTAAAAGGCGGCTACTTCCCGGTTCCCCCGGTTGATAGCCTGCACGACCTGCGTGGCGCCATGTGTGCCGCCATGGAATCCATGGGCCTGGACATCGAAGTACACCACCACGAAGTCGGCACCGCCGGCCAGTGTGAAATCGGTGTTGGCGCCAACACGCTGACCAAAAAGGCTGACGAAGTTCAGATCCTCAAGTACTGCGTGCACAACGTTGCTCATGCCTATGGCAAGACTGCCACCTTCATGCCCAAGCCGGTTGTCGGCGACAACGGTTCCGGCATGCATGTTCACATGTCCCTGAGCAAAGACGGCAAGAACCTGTTCGCCGGTGACAGCTACGCTGGCCTGAGCGAAGCCGCTCTGTACTACATTGGTGGTGTTATCAAGCACGCCAAGGCCATCAACGCCTTCACCAACAGCTCCACCAACTCATACAAGCGTCTGGTTCCGGGCTTCGAAGCGCCGGTTATGCTGGCCTACTCTGCCCGTAACCGCTCAGCGTCTATCCGGATCCCGTACGTGAACAGCCCGAAGGCGCGTCGTATCGAAGTTCGCTTCCCTGACCCGTCTGCCAACCCGTACCTGGCCTTCGCAGCACTGATGATGGCCGGCCTGGACGGCATCCAGAACAAGATCCACCCTGGCGACGCCATGGACAAGGATCTGTACGACCTGCCGAAGGAAGAGGCCCTGAGCATCCCGACGGTTGCCGAGACTCTGTCCGAAGCTCTGGACTGCCTGGAAGCAGACCACGAGTTCCTGACTCGCGGCGGCGTATTCACCGAAGACATGATCGCAGGCTACGTTGGCCTGAAGCGTGGTGAAGTCGAGAAGCTGAACATGACGACCCACCCGATCGAGTTCGATCTGTACTACTCCTGCTAATAACCTCTTCCCAGAGGTTCAGCAGACAAGCCCCGCCCCGTGCGGGGCTTTTTTGTGAGCGAAAGCACAGTGCCTGCAGCCCTTAACGATATGTAACCAACATCCGGGCGACAGGCGTTGAAAACGCCCCGGGCCCCGCCGATAATCGGGGAAACCCAATAACAGGTGAGCTTATGAATCCAAAGTCTGGATTGTGTGCCGGCCTTTTGTTTTTTCTGGTAACTCCTGTCTTTGCCGAGGTTTACCGCAATGTCGATTCCTACGGCAACGTGACCTACTCTGACGAGCCCAGCGAAGGCTCTGAAACGGTAGAGGTCAAGCCGGTCACCACAATCACCCTGCCGAAGCCAGAGGTGGTCCAGGAAACCGACAAGCTCCGGGAAGAAGTTCAGCGGGAAGGCGCTGCCTACGAAAGCGTTTCTTTCGCCTATCCGGATAACAACCAGGCGTTCCACAGTGGCAGCGGCGATGTTCAGTTCGAAGTTCGCAGCACCCCTGGCCTGCAGCCAGGCCACAAATACGAGGTGACCCTCGACGGCCAGCCTGTCGGTCAGAGCTCCTCCGGCTCGATTACCGTCAACAACGTGTTCCGTGGAACCCATGAAGCTCGCGCACACATCGTGGATGAAAACGGGGTTCAGGTGAAAACCGGCTCTCCGATCACATTTACTGTTCACCGCCCTTCCGCTTTGAACTGACCCTGCCACCCTGGCTGCGCGCACTATTGTGGTGCGCGCGCACCAGAAAAAAGCCATACTCTGATCAGCAACGGGGCGAATATACCGGGCTGTTCAGAGGCATGCTCCCGATTTGCACCAGCTTACGGCACTTTTCAGCGCCAATAGGCCCCTCTGCCCGCACTTTGCCCACTCATTTGTGAACCTGGCTCAAAGTGGTTCGCTTTTTGCAAAACTCCGGAAGTCACTTTATGTCGAACCAACGGGATTCACGCATGGCACTGCCCTCGGCCCATCAAACGGGATACAAGAGCATTCTCGACAGCCTTACCACGGCTGTTCTGGTGCTCGAGGATAGCCTGGCTATCCAGTACCTCAACCCGGCCGCAGAAAGCCTGTTCGAAACCAGCATGACCCGCAGCCAGGGCCAACCTTTCCAGGATATTCTGGTCGAATCCGAAGACGCCCTGAAAACCCTTTTCGCCGCCGTTCGGAACGGGCAATCCTACACTCGCAGAGAAGCTGAGTTTCTGCTCACGAGCGGTTCACGGCTTACGGTGGATTATTCCGTAACGCCTATCAGCCTGGAGCCGACGGAATTGCTGATCGAAATCCAGCCCAGGGACAGGCTGATGCGGATCAGCCGTGAGGAAGACATCATCTCCCAGCAGGAGACCACCCGTATCCTGGTGCGGGGCATGGCCCACGAGATCAAGAATCCGCTGGGCGGCATCCGTGGCGCGGCCCAGCTGCTTGATCGTGAACTCAGCAGTGAAGACCAGCGGGAATACACTCGGGTCATCATTGACGAGGCAGACCGCCTCAGAAGCCTTGTTGACCGGATGCTGGGCCCCAACAAGGCACTGAAGCTGGCGCCGACCAACATCCATGAAATACTGGAAAGAGTTGGCACACTGCTCGAGGCTGAGAGCAAAGGGCGACTGAATTTCAAACGGGATTACGACCCCAGCATTCCGGAGTTCAAGGGTGACAAGGAACAACTGATCCAGGCGTTTCTAAACATCGCCCGGAACGCAATGGAAGCGGCCTTCGAAAACCAGGCGGGGCATAGTTCCGAGGAACCGCCGACTATTACCTTCCGCACCCGCACCCTGCGTCAGTTCACCATTGGCAACCGCCGCCACAAACTGGTGTGTCGGGTCGACGTGATCGACAACGGACCCGGAATTCCGCCGGAGCTGGTGCAGAACATTTTCTATCCGATGATCAGTGGCCGTGCCAGTGGCACCGGTCTGGGGCTTTCCATCACCCAGAGCATCATCGGTCAACACCGCGGACTGGTTGAATGCGAAAGCGAACCAGGCCGAACCGACTTCATCATCTTCCTGCCTCTGGAGGACACCCCATGAGCCAACCGGCGAACGTCTGGATCATAGACGACGACCGCAGTATTCGCTGGGTGCTGGAGCGCGCCCTTAACCAGGCCGGTATGCAGCCCCGAGTTTTTGACAGTGGTGAAAGCATCATGATGCGGCTGGAGCACGAACAGCCGGATGCCATCGTCAGCGATATCCGCATGCCCGGCGTTGACGGCATCACCCTGCTTTCCCAGATTGTGGACGTTCACCCGGACGTGCCCGTGATCATAATGACCGCCCACTCGGACCTCGAGAGCGCGGTGACCAGCTACCAGACCGGCGCGTTTGAATACCTTCCCAAGCCCTTCGATGTGGATGACGCCGTGGCGCTGGTCAAACGCGCTGTGGCCCATAGCCACGAGAAGCGGGCCAGTGGTGAGCCTCAGGCCGAGATGGCCCAGCGAAACGCCGAAATTATTGGTGAAGCACCGGCCATGCAGGAAGTTTTCCGCGCCATTGGCAGGCTGTCCCACTCCAATATTACCGTGCTGATCAACGGCGAGAGCGGCACAGGCAAGGAGCTGGTGGCTCAGGCACTGCATAACCACAGCCCCAGGGCCAACCACCCGTTCATTGCCCTGAACATGGCCGCTATTCCAAAGGACCTGATTGAATCCGAACTGTTTGGCCACGAAAAAGGCGCCTTTACCGGTGCCGGCGCCGCCCGACAGGGTCGTTTTGAACAGGCCAACGGCGGCACCCTTTTCCTCGATGAAATCGGCGACATGCCCGCGGACACCCAGACCCGACTATTGCGGGTTCTGGCCGATGGCGAGTTCTACCGCGTAGGTGGCACCACCCCGATAAAGGTGGATGTGCGCATCATCGCGGCAACGCACCAGGATCTGGAAAAGCTGGTCCAGGCGGGCACCTTCCGTGAAGACCTCTTCCACCGCCTGAACGTTATTCGCGTGCATCTGCCAAAGCTGGCCGAGCGGCGGGAAGACATCCCCCGCCTGATGCAGCACTTCCTGAAACGGGCCGCAAAAGAGCTGGCCGTAGAGCCGAAGATCCTGCGTGAAGAAGCGGAAGAATACCTGACCACCCTGCCCTGGCCGGGCAACGTCCGCCAGCTGGAGAACACCTGCCGCTGGCTGACCGTCATGGCCAGCGGTCGCGAGATCCACATTGATGACTTGCCCCCGGAATTGCTGCACCAGGCAGAAACACCGACCACCGGGACAACCTGGCAGGAAGGCCTGAAAAACTGGGCCGAACAGGAACTCAAGCGGGGCAAGAAAGGCATTCTCGATACGGCCGTGCCCGAGTTCGAGAAAATCATGATCGAGACCGCCCTGAAGCACACCGGCGGCAGACGCCGTGATGCGTCAATACTTCTGGGCTGGGGACGGAATACGCTGACCCGGAAGATCAACGAACTGGGGATGGACCATCCGGAACACGAAGACGACTGACGATTGGCGAACCGCCGGGGTTCGTTGATGTTTTGGGGCAGGACTCAGGTCCTGCCCTTTTTTATCGTTCCTGCCAGTAGATCACTCTGTCGTGGCCCCGATAGACGCCGAATGTCGCGGTTGCTTGCGGATTTTCCTCAACACCGTCGCCGTCGAAGTCAGACTGCCAATATAGAGGCACGGGATATTCAACCTGAACATTACCGGTGTTACCTTCTCCCGGCGCAGTGAGACGGATCGGCGCTCCAGCGGCAGGCCGACCGCTATTGATTGTCCCTGAGTTGGCATCCACGGAGGTGTTCGGAGGCATGTCCGTTATCACCGCATCAGCGGTATTGTAAGCCCAGCAAATTTCATCACTGTGCAGCTCAAAATCAGTCCCGTTCCAGATCTGGACTTCAAACGGCATCGTCAGATCGAGGGTTTCAGGGCCATAAGCGTTCTCTAAAACCATTCGACCATAACGAATTGAAGCGCCAGAAGAAGACAACGTCGGCAACTCCGCCGTCGGCATTGATACCCCGTCTGAATCGGAAATATTCGTGAATGCAGTCTCGAGTCTGGCATCAAACGGGCCAATCAGGGAATTTGCATTGCGATCATAGGTAAAGGTATCTGCGCCCGCCTGATAAACCAGCGTGCCATCGCCATTCCCTATAAGCGTTGGTGTTCCGGCAACAGTTGTCACACCAGGGGCAGTGCCCTGCGCGCCAATTTCATCCGCGTCTGCGGCAGGATCAGTCCGCCCAATATCCGCGACCGTCAGCTTCTGCCAACTGTCCCGATAGTTTCGCGTCACAGGCCCGACACCACTCACACTGTATGCTCTTGCCGAAAAGATAAACTCTGGCGAAAGACCGTATCCGAAGCTCTGACCGGTGTAATTGAAACCATTGCACATGGCATCAAGCACTCCGTCCATCTGGCTATCGAGAGAGAACCTCTCCGGGTGGAACCTGCCGACTGGCCCTGAATCTCCGACCACCGTAACAGCGCGCCCGAGGAAAGCGCCGTTGATTCCAGTCGCGACCTCTATCGCACCAACCTCGTTAAAGGCCGCTGAACCGGACGCCGATCCAGAGCTGAAGCCGCTTAATCCACTCAAGCCTGCGAGTCCCGGATCAGCCGCGCCTGCGGGCCCCGCAATCAGATAACCGGCGACACTAACGGCCGCGTCAAAGCTGTCCACGGATGCGTTATCAGTGAGATCGGTGTTATTGGAGGCATCAGCATCCCCATGACCATCCGGTTGACCGTCTGCGTCTGCATCGTCAGCACTGTCGTACTGCACGGCCCGAACCGACACGTCGAATGGTCGCCCCGCCGCACTGAAGGCAGTTCCACTGGGTGCATCAGTCGCCGGGTTGCCGGCTACGGTCACTGCAAAAGCAAAGGGCCTGGCCGTTAATTCCGGTCCGGTACCTGCGATGGCGATGGGATTGTCATTCTCGTCCAAAATGAGACCGGATTCGGAGTCTTCCAGCTCCAGTGCATAGTGACCAACATCGGTAGCAATGAGCCCCAGGTTTGCAAGGCCACGGTCAAAGTCAACTGTCAGATTGGAAGTCGCTGGTCGTGACGAGGGCAACGATATACTCCCCGCACCGGCATCAAGCCCGGGCGCAGAGCCAGCTGGATCGTCTGTTTCCCGATTCAGCCAGGCCCTGAGATCCACTGCACCATCATAGGCTTCAACACGACCACACTCACCACTGGAGGGATCTCGCCTCAATACCTCGGCCTGCAAGCCGTGTGGTCGCCCGGCAATGACATCATTACCCAGGCTATCAGCCAGACCGATGACCAGCGCGTTCTCACGAAATTCGACCACATTGGAAACCCCGAACTGCCCACCGGTTATGTCCTCGGCACGGATGGTCAGTCGATCGGCGCGGGTATTTTCCAGTCCCAGAGTGATTTCCCCGTTGTCTGCAGCAACGAACTCGTATAAGGCCTGACCATCATCGACATCTGGACTCGGCGACAGGGGGCCCGACGCTGCAACCTTCTGCCAGTTGCCATGGCCGGCACTTGTCGTGATCCGCATGGTACCTTGATAACCCGTGAGCACGTTGTCGCCGGCATCCTCTGCCTGAATTCTGACATCGACGGGCGCACAAACGCTGGCGGTCGCAGGCACAGTTATGCGGAAATGATCGAGAACCTGGGCACAGGGACGACTGCGATTCGCTTCGCGAAGAATGGCCGCATCGGATAGCGCTCGGGCGTATAGGCGCACCTCATCGATCTGGCCTTCAAACTCTCGGCCGCCAAACCCCTGATCGGCGCCTATCTGAAATGGATCAGCATTCAGGAGCAACGACTCACCTGCAAACGACTGCCTCGCCCGTTCCACACCGTCAATAACGATGCGCTGTACCCCATCTCGTTTCGAGTAGGTGATGGCTGTGTGGACCCAGGTGTTCAATGGCAGTTGATAGCCCGAGGTAAAGGATCGCGAAACACCGGATTCGTTCGTCCACCACCAGTAAATCTCGCGGTTGCTGTCAACGTGGTACTCATAGTTTTCGTCTTTCGACACGATGGTTTTGATGCCACCGCCAGTTGGGAAAGCATCGACATTTATCCAGGCCATGACGGTAAGCTCATCGGTGCTGGACAAGTCATCATCATGGGGGATGTCTATGAACGAGCCGCTCGACAGGGTGGCGCCATAGCAGACTTTGGCTGGTTCCGCCGTCGCTCCATTGACGGCTCGCCCGTCCAACCCCGTTCCACGAAGCTCGACAACCTCCCCGGGATCACCTTGCCACCGAGGCCCCTCGAGGCCATAGACTGCGCGCAGAGAGAAGTCGACAACAAAATCACCGGAAAATGCCAGAAACCCTGCTTGCTCGGTGGTGTGGCTCAGATCCCGATCATTCGCCCAGTCCTCCTCGATCTTCAGCTCAACGGCATCGTTGGATACCGAGCAGCGGCGCAGCCAACCACCGTCGCCACCATCGCGGGTCAACTGAGAACCGACAACGCGGGGCGGAGAGGGGTACGATTGCAAAAAGGGTGCGCTGTCACAGCTGTTCGTTCCAGAAATGTTGTCCGGGGTAATTTGGGCCTCAGACAGAACTGTTCTACCGTCGTTATCGACAAAACTACCGATGACGCCCGGTTCAATTGCCAGATATGCGATCGTCTCTGGTCGCACAACAGAACCCGAGGTTGTCTCAGCTCGCTCAAGAGCAAGATCTATTCCCGAAGCTCCCAGGCGATCGTGCGCCATCGTCAACCAGGGAACCGATCGTTCACCGGGAGACGACGTTTCGTTCTCCAGGGTTTGAATGTTGCTGATGAAAACCGGTGTTCCACCAAATCCGGTGAGAAAGTTCAGGCGCGACCAGTCCGAACCCGAAATAAACCGCCCCTGTTCCGATTGAAGCGGAACCTGGCCAACCTCAAGCCTCGTTCCATCCGGAAACGTATGTTCTCCATAGGTCACCGCAAGATAATGCACCGTCGTGTTCTGATCGCCTACATCACTGTAGCGTGTGGGCGGCTCCAACGGCAAGACATCGAAGCCGTCCTCACTGATCTGGCGAATGCGAACTGCTGATGGTTCCGGATTATTGTCGTCGCTCAGAACAAACACTGCCGGGGGTGACGGATAAACCTGCTGGAAAGAAATCCGGGTAACGGCACCAGGGTTCACAGTCACTGAGCGGGATTCCATCATCAGGGGTTCAGGCTCAGGCGGCCGGACCTCGGAGTCGTAGGCAAAAGGCTCAGAGAAAGCGACCAGCCCGACACTCTCAACGACATGATTGCGCTCGGAGTCCTGGGCGGTGTCCTCGTCGATAAGCAATCCGATGCTGGAGTTGGAAATCTGGCATTGCCGAAGCCAGCCGCCGTCTTCCTCCAGCCGGCTGGTTTTGCTGGCGACCGCGATGGGCGCCGAACCATAGGAGTTGTTGAACACGAAATTGCTGCAACCGTCATCCCACCCACGCGGACCGTTCAAAATACTCTGGGACTCGAACAAAACGTTTATATTTCCAATCGCTCTGAAACTGGCCGTCGCAGGCGAAATGGCAATGAACCCGATTTGTTCGACGTTGTCCAGGTCGTAGAATTTGTTCCCACCGGAGCCGTCAAAAGCCTCACTTAACTCCAAAGCGTAATTGAACCCTGACGATGTCACTGCATCGAACACTGTTGTAAACCAAGGCTGCGAAACTTCATCCGGAACACCCGCATTCGTTTCGTTGGTCATCGTCTGAATGTCACCAATGACCACGGGCGTAGTTGAAAAACTGGTAGAAAAGTTGAAGCTTCCCCAGTTTTTCTGCCCTTGTTGTGAATTACCGCCAAACTGGACGAAATCCTTGTTGTTGTTCCCGGGTCCGCTCTCCCGGGTGCTTAGCAGACCAGCTTCAATGCGAGTGCCATCGGGCAATTGGTGCACGCCAGGCTCGACGGCCACGTAACTTACCGTCATATTGGTGTGCGGCCCATCCTCGGAGAAAGGCTCTACCTGAGCTATCTCAAAGCCCGTTGAAGTGACGTTTCTGATCCGTAAAGCAGAGGCGTTGGGGCCATCGTCGGTTGGCAAGGCCACAACGATGGGCGGGGAGGCATAGGTTTGCTTGAAGCTGAAAGAGAACAGCTCATTTTCACCCGATGTGGCCGGGAGATCCAAAGTGCCAGCTTCCATCTTCCAGGCATGGGCCAGGCACGGGGCCAGCAGAATCACAACCAGGATAGACCTTATCAGCGCCGTGAACTGCCTCATCGCACTCTTACCTCAATCGTTCGGGACGCAACTTCAGGCCCGCTGCCACACTGACCATTGCTGAGCAACGTAAACACGGTTTCGGGTGCCGGACTACCGTCTATATCGGCTTGCACCGAAGTACAGGTTATACCTGCGGAGCAGTTTGAGAGGCCGCCGTTGGAAAAAGTGATCGAAGAAGAAACAGAGCCACAACTGCTTCCTGACAGCGCTTCCGCCACGGCAACCTGCGCACCACTCTCCGCTGCATAAAAGGCCCTCTGGGAGAGAATCTGCTGGCTGACCGAAGCGCCCGAGCTCTCCTGCTGTTGCGCCATGCTGGTAACAATGAGTGCTAATACCGTGATGATGAACAGCGCTACCGGAAGCCCCGCCCCTATTTGCTGTTTGATGCCTCGTTCAGGGTACATTTCGGATTTGCACCTCCTGGCTGACAGTCGTTGCCTCCGAACCATCCTCGCTGGTCAAAGTGAAAGCGAATTGAACAACCGCCGCCCGCTGGAGAGTTGCCGGCAAATACCGGAAATCCACATTCCCGGCCAGATTGGCGGCCAACACCTCTCTGTCCCCCGTTGGCGGTGAAGGCTGGGTGGAGCTGGGCGAATAATCGTTATACCGATAAAGAAAGCGACCACTCCGACACAAACTGACGGGCTGACCCACCACGAACAAACGGCGCGCGGGTGATGTGGAGGTAAACCGATGGCCAGAGGAGAGCTCGATGCTCGCTGGCGACCCTGTGTTGTCAATTGACGAAATCAAAGGAGAGACGGGACCGGGATTGGTGCCATTATAAAGATCGGCGGTAGTTGTCCCATACCCGTAAACCACGGCGCGGGTAGTTCCCACTGAGGGAAGGTTCGCAAAGGCGGCGACATCAATCTGGTCAAATGCCGGGCCTCGGGTAAGCCTGACGTAGTTGGTACCCGCCTCCAGAGGCAACCACTCAATGCAATCACCTGAAGTCCGAACCGACAGAGCGAACGCCTCCCTCAGCTCACGGGTGATTTGCTCTGATACAACCACTCCCTGAAAGGCTCGGAGCTGGCGGGCGCTGACATCCAGCGCACCCTGAGTTGAAAGGCTCACAAACCGGACCGACACCGTGGCAACAATGCCAAGCAATACAATGACCATCAGCAACTCGATCAGGGTAAAACCGGCTCGCTGGTGCATCAGAAATTCGCCCTGTAGACGGAAAAACTGTAGCCCTGACCACCCGGATCGGTGATTGTCAGGTCGACTCGCTTGGCGTCCGCCGGAGCCAGACCCACTTCCCCACCTGCACACTCCACGGTGATTGAAACCCGGAAGCCAGAGTAATCCGCTGCCAGTGGGGTGCCTTCGGCATTTTCGGGCGCAGCGTCGGCGATGGCGTTGTAATCGTCGACATCATCATAGTCAGCCCGACTAGCTTCCTCCGTGTTGATTGTACAGCCGGATTGCTTCGGAACGCCCCCGACGGGCGTGTTGTCATCGTACTTTCGGCTGAGAATTTCATCCATATAGAGCTGCGCAAGCGCCACGGCGCGGGTCTGGTTCAACGGATCGGCGCTGCGGCCTGCGATCAGGGAGAAAGCCCCCACCACTCCGGCTATGGCAACACCAATGATCACGATCGTGATCACCAGCTCCACAAGTGTTGCGCCACCATGACGTGCTCTCATGACTGGCAACTTCCGGCGTAGACGGCGCCCAAAGAGCTCAGGCAGGTTTGAAAAGTGCTTTCACCGGAAAACGAGAACTGCATGTTATTGCCAGCAGAAGGTGCGCCTTTAGTATTGAATGTCACCGTCAATGGAAGAGTGTTGCCGGCAACAGCCAAAGTGGCACCCTCGTGGGCGACCTCAAAAGTCCGCTCGTTACCGGTGCCACTACCAACCACAAACCGGAAAACATTTGAATCGCGCTCGATTGTGAGCGTGTTGGCAGGATTCCCCGCCAGCGCTGCCTGCTGGGCAAGCAGCGTGGCGGAGGCAAGTTGCTGGGTGGCCAGCAGGGGGGAGAAGGCCGAGCGGCTGGCGAACAGGCCTATGCCCAGAGCGGAAAGGACTCCGATCAGGATGATGACCATGATCAGCTCAACGAGGGTGAAGCCAGAGGATCGCAGAGCTCTCATCTTTCTTTTATTCCTCGCTTACACGGCCTTCTATTTGCTTTCGGTTCTTAAAAAGAAAACCATCTGCACTAAGCTGTTATTCAGCATCCGCCAGTCTGAATACTGGTAACCCGACCAGTCGTTTCATCATATGTGAACTGGCATTGAGTGCCTGTAGCTGGGGTGAAACCTGTCACAGTGAATACCCCAGTGCTTTCATCAAACGTAAAATCATTCGCATCAATCTGGGCGGCTGCGGTTATTCCCGATGGTGTTGCAGTTGCGGCAACGGAATCTGGATACCCCTCAGTAGACATGGCGACTGTCACACCGTCCAAGTCTACGCTGGTTGCTGAGTTGCCATCCGCAAGCCACTGAGCATGAGCAATAGACGCGGCCGACTTTACTGCTCCAGCAGCACCTTCTACCGTTGCAGTTCGTGCTTCATTGCCTAAATCCGCAAACCGCGGCAAAGCAAACGCCGCCAGAATCCCCAGAATAACAATCACCATGACCAGCTCGATCAGGGTGAAACCTTTTTCTTTTCTTGCCGCAATGGCTGTCATCGCTTTCATGGTCGTACTCCGTTTTTATCGCCAGTTGGCTTTGAGGTTTATCAGTTAATGGTTGTGGTTATTTCGCCAGTATCAGCATCATACGCAATGGTGCTGCTCTGGTTGTCCGGTTGATAGGTGAAAACACAGTTTCCGCCGGTAATCGATATAACGTATTCGGGATTGGTTCCATTTACAGTGGGAGCATTGGACTGCAAAACACCCAGCCAGACTTCCTCGCACTTGGTGGCATCCATCGTGGGACTGGTATCGTCTGAGGCAACGGAGGTCGGCCAGCCATCATCACTGACATCCACGTTGTCGTTACCAAAGCCCACCACATTCGTTTCCGCCGCGGTGAAGCCGTTAGATACCCACTGGGTTTTTGCCAGGGCCACGCCCGCTGCCAGGGCTCCCGCAGTCGCGCGAATACTGGACTGATGTGCCTGCTCAGAAAGCTGAGCAAATCGTGGCAGTGCAAACGCTGCCAAAATCGCAAGGATGGCTATGACAACCACCAGCTCAATGAGGGTGAAACCCTGCTGTTTTTTCGTTCTCATATCCCGCTTCATAGCGTCGGCCTCTTTACGGTTACTTCATCCGTCTGGTCAGCGTTGCGCATCCTGCGTTTGCGCTGCTTCTTCTGTCAACGACACCGGGGCCAGTTTTAACCCCGTCAGCCGTTCTTCCTGCTCCCGCGCACCATTCCCGTTGCGGTCTGCAAATTCCGTTGTCACTGCCCAGGCCAGAGGCTGCTCTTCACTGGCTTGACGACTGTCTATAGTTATCGGCTGCCCTGGTTTATAAATTAACCAGCCTTTGGGCCCGTTTTCTGTTTCTTTTTGTTCTTTAACCCGGAAACACCAGGTGGCCGGTGCCAGTTGTTCGGCCTGGCACTGCCCTGCGTAATTGCCCCACTGGTGTTCTACCAGCTCAAACGGGTTGATGCCCCGGTGCTCCGCAAGCCGCCCGCCACGGCTCAGCATCACTTCTGCACCCTTGATGACCAGCGCCGATCTGAGCTGGCTGATGACCATATTGGCGGCCCGTTCCTCCGCGTTTCGCGTTTCCCGTTCCAGCACGCCGAGCAGGAACCATCCCAGAATGCCCAGCACGATTACCACGACTGCCAGACGAAACTTGCGGGAAAGCGAGTACCCGCTGGCGTCCGCCTGTTTTGCCGCTGGCACTCAGCCCCGCCCCATGGCGGCGGCCCCCAGGTCCCAGATCGGGAGAAACACACCCAGTGCCAGAATCAAAACCAGAATGCCCATGGCCACAATCAATATCGGTTCAATCGACTCCGCCAGCCGCTTGAGGCCGTAGTCGACATCCTCATCGTAAAAATCCGCCACGTTGTTGAGCATGTCGTCCACAGAACCGGTTTCCTCACCCACGGCAATCATCTGAAGAATCAGCGGCGTGAACATTTCACTGTGCCGGGCGGTTCGGAGCAGGCTTTCGCCTCGCTCGATGCCGGCCCGCATATCCTTGATGTGGCTCGAGATCCACGCGTTATCGGTTGTGTCTGCCACAACAGTTAATGCGGTTGTCACGGGCATACCCGCGGACAGCATGGTGGCAAAGTTCCTCGAAAATCGGCTGAGTGTGATCAGTTCCAGCAGCGGTCCGATAATCGGTAACTTGAGTTTGTAACGATCCCAGGTCAGCCGTCCCTGTTCCGTTTGTTTCCACTGCCGCAGCAACAGTCCGCCAGCAGCAACCGCAAACAGCATCACGTACCAGTAGGCCAAGAGAAAATTGGAGGTGCCAACCAATACCTGGGTCAGGAACGGCAAGTCTGCCCCCAGCTTGTTGAATACCGATGCGAATTTGGGGATAACCAGAAAGTTCACGATCATCAGAGCCGATAACAGGGCAATGATGACAAACATCGGATAACGCATCGCCTGCTTCAGGCGCCGCTTGGTATCCCGCTCGAGCTCGAGAATTTCTGACAGGCGCCGGAAAGCGTCATCAAGCATCCCTGTGTTCTCGCCTACGTGGATCATGGCAATGAACAGCTCCGAGAAGACTTTGGGATGAGCCTGCATGGCCGTCGCCATGGTGGTGCCGCCTTCAAGCCGTGTGGTCACATCCTCAAGCACTTCTGCCAACACCGGCGAGCGCGTGGTCTCTGCCAGGCCACGCATGGTTCGGATCAGGGGGATGCCAGCCTTGGTCAGCGCATGCATCTGGCGGCAGAACACAATCAGCTCATCGAGGGTGACCTTCTTCCGGAAGATCGGCAGACGATTCAATCGATCAATGACCGATTCCGTTTCCTGCACCTCCCGGATGGCGAGCGGAGTTATACCCCGTCGCATCAGTTCGGTGGCAGCAGCATCGGCATTCGGAGCGCCCAGCAAGCCCTGCTGGACACCGCCACGATCATCCTTGCCCCGGTAGCTGAACAGCATCAGGCGCCTCCCCCGATCGGTTCATCCGGCAGGGGAATGTCATCCTCGGGCGAGAACTCGCCCTCGGATGTAGCGGCCACCCGCGCCACCTCTTCCAGTGTCGTCGTGCCCTGCAGTGCAAAGTCCATGGCGCACTGCCCCAGCGGCCGGTACAGGGGGCTCAGACGGGCCGCTTTGGTGAACTCCGAGACATCCTGACGTCGAAGAGCATCCAGCATCGCCTCGTTCATTTCCAGCATCTCGTAAACACCGATCCGGCCCTTATAGCCGGTGTTGCTGCACTGGTAGCAGCCACGGCCGTGCACGAAACCTGCCTCCAGATCCAGAGGTTCCAGATCAAAGCTGCGCAGCCAGACCAGCTCCTGTTCGGTGGGCGCGTAGGCCTCGGCACAGTTGTCACAGACTCGCCGCACCAAGCGCTGGGCGACAACACCAAGCAGGGAGCTGGCCACCAGAAAGGGTTCCGCGCCCATATCGATCAGCCGCATGGCGCTGCTGATGGAGTCGTTGGTGTGCAGGGTGGAGAGCACCAGGTGGCCGGTCATGGCCGCTCGCAGGCCGATCTCCACGGTCTCGCGATCCCGCATCTCGCCCACCAGGATCACGTCCGGGTCCTGTCGCAGGGCGGCCCGAAGTACATTGGCGAACTCCAGACCGATCTTCGGGTTCACCTGTACCTGGGTAATCCGGGGCAGACGGTATTCCACCGGATCCTCGGCAGTGATGATTTTCACTTCCGGGCGGTTGAGCTCGGTCAAAGCACCATAGAGCGTCGTCGTTTTACCGCTACCGGTGGGACCGGTCACCAGGATCATGCCATGGGGTTTTTTGATCATTCGGCGGAACCGTTCCAGCAACTGAGCTGGCATCCCCGTTCCGTCGAGGTTCAACATGCCCTGACTCTGGTCCAGCAAACGCATCACCACGGATTCGCCGTACTGAACGGGCATGGTGGAGACCCGCACGTCGATACTGCGGCCCTTCACCCGAACGTTGAAGCGCCCGTCCTGGGGCATCCGCTTCTCGGAGATGTTCAGGCCTGCCATCAGCTTCAGGCGCAATACCAGCGCGGCATTGACCCGCTTTTCCTTCATCACCTGTTCCTGCAGCACACCGTCCACCCGCTGCCGGATGCGGACCACAGTCTCGTCCGGCTCAATGTGGATGTCCGAACTGCGCGCCTGAACAGCATCCTCGAACAGCGTTTGCAGCAGTTTGACCACCGGCGCTTCAGCGCTTTCGGACTCGGCGGAAAGATCCGCCAGGTCGAAGGCATCGTCGCCCAGTTCGTCTTCCAGCTCTTCCGCCAGCGACGCAATCTCATCGGTACGCCGGTACACCAGGTCCAGAGTGTTCAGCAGCTCGCTTTCCCGCACTACGGCCTGTTTGATGGGCTGCTTCAGAATGCGGACCAGCTCATCGTAGGCAAAGATGTCCAGAGGATCCGCCATGCCCACGAGCAGTTCGCCACCATGCTCCGCCAGCACGATACTGCGGAACCTACGAGCCATGGCTTCCGGAAGTTTCTTTACCAGCTCATTGTTGAACTGGTAGTGGCGCAGCTGAACAAAAGGTACATCGAGCTGACGGGACAGGATATTGAGCAGGCTGTCTTCGTCCACATAGCCAAGATCCGTCAGCGTCTTGCCAAGCTTGCGACCGGTACTCTTCTGCTCGCGCAGGGCCGTCATCAGCTGCTGCTCAGTGATAACGTCATTCTGAACCAGCAGGTCGCCTAACCGGACTTTCTTTTTTGGCTCTGTCGTCATCATCCCGCCTGCAAAGATTTCAGTCGTTCACGAACATAATCCGCCAGGGAAGGCGAAAGCCCGGGTAACTGGACGGCCTGGCTGTACGCCCGAACCGCACTATTGATCTCGCCGCCCGTCTCCAGGGCAATCGCAAGGCCCACCCACCAGGCCGCGCGGCTGTCGTCCTCGGCAATCAGGGCCGACCAGTGTCGGGCTGCCTCGGTATTGCGGCCTGCCTGCTGCAGCAAGGTTGCCAGGGTTACCCGATATTCCACGTTCTGGCGCACAGCGGGCACACTGAGCTCAAGGGCAGTGATTGCGTCAGGCAACCTGCCCTTGGCGTGAAGCGCCCGGGCCCTGAGAAGCCGCAGACCGGCATCACCGTTGGTCACCGATTCCGGAAGCCATGCCAGTGCCCTGTCCGGCATTTCCTGAACCAACATCTGACGCGCGAATACTTCCCGGCTGGCAATCGCCGCCTGAGTCGCGGCCAGTTCCTGCAATTTTTGCTCGGCTTCCAGGGTATCCCCACTTCTGAGTAAAGACGCCAGTTCGCGGCTAACCCGGCGATCGATAGCTTCGGGCGTCTCACGGACCTGCTTCACCGACGGCGTTGGTGCCTCTGTCTCCTGGGCAGACTTGCTCTCTGCCACCACGGGCTCACTGACAGCGTCTTCAGGATTGGAAGTCTGGCGTCTAACCGGTTCGGGCGCTGGCTCTGACACGACCGTCTCGGCTGCTTCCATGGCTTTGGGTTCAGGCTGTACCACGGCAGAGGGCTCAGGAGCTGGTGGCAGCTGGCTGACCGGCTCATTCTCGTTCCCGGACACAGCTGGCTCGATGGTTTCTTGCCCACCATCGACAGACTGAGAATCAGTTGAACTCTTTTCGGTTACGGCATCCTGATCAATTGGCGGTGCCATGATGGTTTTCGGCGCTGGCGAGGCGATCACCTCAACAGGCCTCTCTTCACTGCCGGTCCGACTCATGAACCAGAAGACAGACGCGCCAACCAAGCCCGCGGCGAAGAGCAATACGACCGCCCAGAATACGGAACGTGGGCGGCCCCGCGATTGCGACCGCCCCGCATAGGCCGCGGCCACCTCCGGTCGGTTCTGACGTTGTTCTGCAGCACGCAAGGCATCGTTCAGGAGGCTCATAACCACCTCCCGATCAGGCCAGGCGAGCGGACGCTCTCAGTATCGCGGATAGCCTGCAGGGCATGGCCTCGCTCAATCAGACGGTCACCCCTGCCCCATGCCGCCAGCATGGATTTGTGAGCAAGAATATTTACCAGCCTTGGAATACCGCCGGAGGCCCGGGTGATCAGCCGAAGCGCAGCCGGGGCAAACAGATCGGCGCCGTTGTAACCGGCCTGGGCCAGGCGATGGCGCAGATACTGGGCAACCGAGTTGCGGTCCAGCGGAGCCAGGCGATAGTGGAACGTGATGCGCTGGTTCAGTTGGCGCAGGCTCTGCTTCCTTAGCAACACATCCAGCTCCGGCTGGCCAAACAGGACCACCTGCAGCAGCCGCACACTCTCGGTCTCGAGGTTCGTGAGCAGGCGCAACGCCTCAATGGTCTCCTCCGGCATTGCCTGAGCCTCATCGATCACCAGGACAACCGGCTTCTGCTCCATGGCGTGGGCAATCAACCTCTCATTGATGGCCTTGAGAACCTGGTGGGCATTGGCGCATCCGGACATATCCACACCCAGCTCTTCGGCCACCGCTTCATAAAGGGTATCCGGGGTAAGTTGGGGATTGGGAATATAGGCGGTGTGGGCAATCTGCTCGAGTTCGTTGAGCAACAGCCGGCACAACAGGGTTTTGCCTGTGCCGACTTCTCCGGAGATCTTGATGAAGCCCTCCCGCTCTTTCAAGGCCACAAGCAACAGTTCCAGCGCATCGCCATGGCTGGGCGCCCGCAGAAAATAGCGGGTGTTGGGCGTCAATGCGAACGGTGCTTCCTGCAGTCCGAAATGGGCTTCGTACATGCTATCGAACGGCTTTCTCCGGTTCCGGTGTGACGGATTCAGACGATTGCAGCAACTCGCGCAGCACATTCATGCGCTCCCGGCTGGCAGAAACATCCGCATTCATTTCCGGCGTTCCGGCCACGACCGGGCGCAGAAGGATGACCAACTCGCTCTTGCGCGACTGGAATCTCCGCTGCTTGAACAATTCGCCCACCAGCGGGATCTCGCTGAAGAAGGGAACCGCGGAATTGTTGTCCTCACTGGAGTTCTGGATCAGGCCACCGATCACAACGATCTGGCCACTCTCGGCGCGGATCACGCTGTCGGTTTCACGAACGGTGCTGCTGGCCAGGGGCAGCGTGACGTCCCGCTCGCCAATGGTGATCACCTTTTCCTGATCGGTCACCTCACTCACGGAGGGGTGTACATGCAGGGTGATCACGCCGCTTTCAGAAATCTGGGGAGTGACATCCAGCGAAATGCCCGAGAAGAAGGGGGTCAACTCCACGGAGGTTGATGTTGAATCTGTGGCTGTAACGGCGGAGTTGTTGTCATCAAAATCAATGTCCGTCACGAAGAACTCGTCGGTACCCACCTTGATCACGGCTTTCTGATTGTTCACCGTTGAGATTCGGGGGCTGGAGAGAATCTGCACATTGCCCTGTTCTCCCAGCAGTTCAATCAACCCGGTGAAATCACCGGCGCGCACGCTGGCAGAAAACAGGCCTCCGATATCGGATGTCTGAATGACCTGGCCAGCCAAAGCCTGCGCGGTGAAATCCTCCGGCAAACCATCCGAGGCGGTAATGCTGGACGCGCTCTGGATATCCGACCAGTTGATGCCCTGCTGGTACCCCTGGTTAAGCGCGATCTCCAGAATCTTGGCTTCCAGGATCACCTGACGCTGCATAATCAACTCAGTGCGGCGCAGGTACTCCTCAACCATGCGCAAATCCTCGGAACCGGCCCGGACCATAACCAGGCCGGCACCCGGATTCACGATCACCTGTTGGCCGTCGCCGCCACCGACAATCATGCTCAGGGCGCTTTGAATGTCTTTCCAGAAATCCGACGCCGTTTCCGTGGAAATGGTGGTTCCCACCAGGTTGCGGGTCTCGCCGGAACCAGTGCTGTCGCCATTGCTATTGGAGTTACCGGAACTGCCACTGCGCGCGCCCGTCACCTGCCCGGAACTTACGCGGGTCTCGGAGCCGCCCTTGCGTTTGAAATGCAGGTAATCAATGGGGAACATCCGCGTCTGGACCTGATCCGCCTGAACACGGAACAGCCGGCCATTGCGGCGGATATCCAGGCCATACAGGTCACCGGCTATATCCATAACTTCCGGTACGGTGACATCACCCAACCGGAGATCGATGCTGGTAGTGACATCGGGATGGATTACCACGTTGTAGCGGGTCCCATCGACCAGCGATTCAAAAAAGCTTGCGGCAGGTACGCCCCGGGCATTGACGTCAAAACGTTCGTCCAGGTCCGCGCCGCCGGACAGCGACGGCAGCAATGCTGCGCTTACGTCCGCAGGTAAAGGTGCTGAAGCCTCGGTGGATGCTGGCGCCGCCGGTTCTGGTTGCGTGGCCTCCTCAAGGCTTTGGTCAATAGCGTCCGCAGCATCGGTTGAGGTAGCCGTTGCCGACCGCATCAACGGGTTGTTACTACACGCCGTCAACACCAGGCTCAACGCCAGTGCACCTGTGATTTTAATGGTTGTCATGAGTATCCGATTGTCTGTCATTGAGTTCCCCGAACCTGCGGAAGTCTCTCCAGGTACAACACCCGTTCACGGCCGTTATCCGTTACCAGAACCCGATTGGCGTAGATCCGGATAACCCGCACGTTGTCAAAACCCTGGCCTTCCCTGAGGGCCTCACCTTCGATTACGGCGACTCGCCTGTCCTTGCTGAAAAGAATGGAATCCAGAGCCAGCGACCGCTCGGGCGACGGCTGGGCAACTGTGGCCTGAGGACCCGGCGGCCGGGTCGGATCCTGCAGTGCATGGGCCGGGCCCGCACAAAAAAACACAGAGCCGAGCGCCAAGCCCAACCACCGACTTGCTGTCTGATTCAAGCGTCTGCTCATCTCATACCCCCAGCCAAGCCTGATCCAGGCTTAGTGTTTGCACCCTGATGACGGCCTCACCCGAGGGCCAGTCTCCCGAGCTGTATTCCAGCCTGATCCAGCCAAGGCGCTCATCCATCGCCTCCAGCCGCTGCAGGTAATTCAATACATCGAGGTAGCTCCCTTTGATCCGGAGCTCGACATCGTGGGCATACAGCAGTGGCTCAGACGCAGCCTGCGGCTCCTGAGACGACTGCTCCGGTGCAAAAACCGGGGTTGGAGTTTGTAGCTCGAGTGCCTGCAACTCCAGCGATTCCTGGGCCGCCAGAATATTCCTGAGCAGTGCAACCATCGCTGTGGGCGCGATCAGTTGCCCCGTGGTATCCGCGATCTGCTGATCGAGCCGTTCCAGTCTCTGTTGCCGGGCGTTTAGCTGATTGCGCAACTCCCGGGAGGGATCGGTCGCGAGCTGTGCATTAAGCGTCTGTTGCTGCGCAAGCAGGTCATCCCGACTGTTGGACAGCATCTGGAGGCGATTCTCCAGGTTCTGATGCCGTTGCTGCAACGGCGTAACCGCAAGCTCCCAGACGACAACCAGGACAAGCACCAGCGCCGTCAGCAGAATCAGTGCCCGCTCGCGAATCGGGCGCAGGTTATACCACTGCGCCGCTCGTGCCAGGGAGGTGTTGGACGCATCCGCCATCAGTTGGCCTCCCCGTCGCGTTTACTGGACACATGAAAATCGATCCACCGGCCCTCGTCCGACCGTGACAACCGGAATGCACCAAAAGTTTTTCCGGCAAAAGCTGCTTCGTCGCCCAGATTTTCAAGGTATCGGGGCACTAGAGCGCCATCACGGCTACGTCCCTCAATGGTGACTTTGTCCGGGCCCGACTCGAGAATTACGTCGGTTAGCCAGACGTCTTTCGGGATCTGCCGGGCCAGAGCTGACAGTTGCGGCGAAAAATTGCGGCCTTCCGAGAGCACCAGACTTTCCACCCGTTCCAGCAAACGCTGGCGACGAGCAAGAGTCTGGGTTACGCGGTTCAGAGCTTCCTCCACTTCCGCATCCGGCTGGCGAGCTTGAACCGCCGCTGAGAGCTCCGCCACGGCCTGCTCAAGGTGTTGATTCTGCTGGTCCAGACGCGAGGCCTTGTTGGCCATCACGGAGTTCTCGTAAGTCAGGAAACCGGCCACGAACGCCACCAGCAGCAACCCCACGAGCAGAACACCAACCGCCGTCCCCGCCTGAAGCCTCTCCTTGTACGGGCGAAGCTCATCTGTATACAGATTGACCTGCTGGATCATGGGCGACCGTCCTCCGGCATTGGCAAGCATGCGCTCCAGGCAGGCAGGCAACGACTGTCCAGATCGGCCTGAAGGCCCAGGGCGTTCCAGTCGAGGGTTTCGATACCAGCGGCTACATAGGAGGACAACATGGAGGCAAGTGGCAGAACACTGTCGCGGGCGACAAGACGGATCATCGCCGGCGGAACCTGGCCCAGCTGGCTTTCGTAGTAGTCGAGGGAACGCTGCATTTCCAGAGCCAACGACTGAACGGCCGATTCCTGACGGGCCGCATCACGCAGGTCTTCGGAGGTCACATCCAGTTTGCGCGACAGATACAGGGTATTGTCTCTGCAGATCACCATCTGGCCGTAATTGTCTTTCAGATGAACCAGTGCTGCCCCGCGTCGATTCTCATCCAGCCGGCACACCAGGTTTCGCAATGCCAGCTCGGCGATATCAATGCGCTCAAGCTCCAGGCCCGCCTCCTGAACCAGCCGAACCAGTTCCGAGACCAGAACTTTCCTGGCCGCGACTACGTTAACCAGCTCACCTCGCCCACGGGATGCGTCCCGGGGAAAGGGAAACACATCGGAAACGGCTTCGGACGGACTGAAGTCCAGAAAATCTTTCAACTTCCACTTGAGAGCATCGCCCAGTTCCGATTCCTCGATGCCTTCCGGGCGATCCATCTGGAACACCTGATACTGGTCCAGAGGCAGCACAAGCGTCGTCGCTGCGCCGGACCAACCTTCACTTTCCACCAATGCGGCGAGGGTTTCCAGACGTCTGGCAGGCAGACAATCGCTAAAGCCCGATCGCCCTGCTTCAGACCCGGCTGATTCCGCCCAGGCAATGCCGTCCGGACGAATCTCAAGACATACCCGCAGGCGTGCCCCGGAGTGCCTGAATAGGCCGGTCAATTTTCGTAATATCGGTGTCTTTGTCATGGGGTCCGCAAAAAGGATCCGAAGGCCACTCGCCAGCCTCGCGTGACTATTGTATTGCCCAAAAAACCGGCATTTTTCGCAATGGATTACATAATAGATGAGAAAGCGAACGTAAC